>Ga0209483_1000008_pt1 | contig 242330 bp, 232 predicted proteins | sample NGEPerA_FD_184508 | JGI IMG/M metagenome (GOLD analysis project Ga0209483, IMG submission 184508) | Arctic peat soil microbial communities from the Barrow Environmental Observatory site, Barrow, Alaska, USA - NGEE PermafrostL2-A... | ecosystem: Environmental > Terrestrial > Soil > Wetlands >... | reverse complement strand
CCACTCAGATCTACACCCATGTGAGCGACCGTGCCTTGCGGACCGCAATTGCTCGCGCAAATGTTCTCGGCAACTTGGTGGCAATGGAAGGCCTCGCAAGAGAATGATAACTGAGAATTATGAGCATACTACCGGACTCGCTCCACCCGTCCGGAAGGGCACTCGCATCTAAAGATTGGCTCGATGCACACGAGGCAGCGAAGGCGGGCTTTCGCGACGCGGTCGTCGAGCGCTGGAGACTGGCTCGTGGCGCTCGGGTCATGGACATCGGGTGTGGACCCGGTTACTGGACCGAGCGCATTGCAAGGGCCGTCGGGCCCGAGGGTCACGTAACCGGCCTTGATGTTGCGAAAGACCTGATCGATATCGCGCGTTCGCGTAGCAGCAACCTCATCAAAGGACCGGCCTGCAACTATCGGGTCGCGTCAATCGAAGCGCTCGACCTTGCGGACTTCACCTCGGCAGACGTCGTGATCATTCTCAATGTCTTGGGCTACATGCCCGGCCCAGTCACGACTCTCGCAAGGATCTGGGCACTATTACCCAGCGGCACGCGACTCATCGTTCGGCAGTACGACTACGGATGCACGATCTACTCGCACATTCCATTTGATCTGCAGCTTCGCATGCTGTCGGCGCTGGCCGATGAACTCGCCTCGAACCCCCTAGAGCCGACCTGCCATGCCTTTCTTGGCCGGAACCTCGCCTCCGTATTTCTCGGCGCAGGCATAGACAATGCGGGCTTTAGCAGCGACGCAGTTCAGCTTTGCGCGCCGTTCTCAGCTGGCGCGGAACAATACCTGCGAGGAAAGGCGCTATGGATTGGCGATCATGCGCGTTCTGCATCCGAGCGAGATAGAGCGGCTTGGGATAAGCTTTTCGATCCGCGCGATCCCGAATACATACTATCAAAATCGGACGCCTCCTTCGTCACCATCGAGGTCGAGGCGATCGCGTTGAAATGAAACACGCAATGCGCCTACTAAAACCGGCATACCGCCGCGTCGGCGTCGTTATCGATCCTGAGAACAACCTCGAAAAGGCCAATCACGAAACAGAGTTCTTCACTGCAAGCATTGCCGACCAGGCGTGTGATGTTCTTACGGCATGGGGTGCCACTCCAGTCTATTGGTCAACGCGCGAAGTGCTTGACGCCGCCTGTGGTAGGCGGCGCCCTCCCTTTTCAGCACTCGTAAACTTTGGAACTGGCTTGAACCGACACTTTCGGTTCGGCCAAACTCCAATGGCAATCGAAATGCTCGAATTACCCTACTCCGGGCCAAACCCATTTTCGGTGATGCTGTGTCGAGACAAACATAGGACGAAAGCCGTCGTTCGGTCAGTCGGGGTGCAGTCACCGCGAGGGCTGCTAGTAGGGAGCGCCACTTCGGAGTGGGTTAATGGCATACAGGCGCCGCTCTTTCCGGTAATCGTGAAGCCAAACGATCTCGGAAACAGCATCGGAATCGGCTGCAACGTCGCGTATGATATTGATGCGCTTCGACCGATCGTGCGGAAGCTTTGCGGCGAATATCCGGAAGGCGTCCTCGTCGAACAGTTTATACCGGGACTAGAGGTCACCGTATTGATGCTCGGTACAGAACCCGAACGGATGTACTGTCTCGCACTCGTTGACGCGAAGGGTAGCCGGCTCTCAGATAGCTACTATCGCACATTTGAAGACAAGACCAATAGCCAGCCGTCGGTCAATTGGCGTTTTCTCGGCGATATCGTCGATCTCAAAGAGGTCGCTAGGATCGCAGCGCGAGCGGCGCGCTGCTGGCGCATCCTCGAGTGCCGAGACGCCGCTCGCTTCGACTTCCGTATTGATCGCACAGGCGGGATATGGTTCATTGAGGCAAACGGCCAACCAGACCTCGATGCATCGTGTGGATACGTCCGACACATAAACCGGAGTTGCTTCGCTGGCGACCGAAATGGGCTAGTCCGGGAATACCTTGCGACGTTCATCGATCGAATCGACGGCTTTATAGCATCCTAGATGTGGGCGAAGCAACAGCCGGAGGGCCGCGCAATTGAGATGCTCGGATCCGTAGTTTGGCTCATTGTCGTTCGCATTCCCGCGACCGATACTTGCGTTCCATCCAATCCAAAGCGCTCGCGGACGTCGCGAACCAGCGCATTCCAATAGGGCGCAATCGCGGCAAAAGCGTCTAGGTGTCTCATTGTTTCAAAGCGCTCTAGGAGATCTGCCTCGCTGGGTGCACCGACAGTCGGAAGGAGTTGTAAGACGGAGCGGGCGTACTCTTCAAGTGCCACGCTCCATGCGTCGCGCTTCATGCCCGGCGTCCGGCGGATCCGCCGAAGGAAGCGTCCTGGATCGTTCCATCCCGCCAACCACGTAGCGTACGCCATATTGATGAGTACTGAGGCCTCGTATTCGGGCCACAATCTTCGAAAGAGGCACGACGTTAGAGCTGTGATGGCGGCAGTGGCTTCAGCGCGAAGGATACGAACGAAGGCAATATTTGTTAGAGGGAAGACAGCCTCATGCGGATCGTTGCGGCTTAGCAACGTAATCGAGACGTCAAAGCAATGCAGGGCAAGATCATAATCGCGTAACTGCATTGCAGCATAACCACGGTTGTTTGCAGCCATTCCCGCAGACCGATCGTGACCGCGCGCTTCGAACCATTCGAATGCTTCATGTGTCAATTCGATCGACTGTTTCGCCCCGACAAACAATGGGCTGGCGCATGCAAACTGCCAAAACTGCAACGTGTCACGATTGTGCGGAGCGTCCGCAAGATACACATCATAAAGGCGGGTGGCCTCCGTGAAACATCCGCTCTCCTGGAGAGCAACGGCTTCAGTTAGGAGTAGTAGCGGATCCCAAGCCGCGTTAGCCGCGCTCTCCTGTGCTCGCCTACGGACGTCACGAACAGCGATAACCGTATTTGAGTCCGGCTTGACAATGGCATACGATATCGCCCTGAGGTAAAGCGACTCTCCATCCTCAAGCTGCTCATCCTCGCTGGCTGCGATGCAATCGGTATATCGACCGAGCTGGTAGTTCGCGCGGACGAACATCCGTGCAACACTTCTTCGTGGTTCAGCTTCGGCATGCAGGATAGCGCGAAAGGCTTGAAGCAGCGATGCGCCGAGGTCGACTACGTCATTCAGCCTAGCCGAATGCTCGGCACTGACGAGCGCTTCGATCGATTCGCTTTCCCATCCGGACCGCTGCGCTTCGCGACGACAGATGGCTCGACCGATCACTAGCGCGTGCCGCTCTGCCTCGGACGCGGCAGGTTTGCTCTGCGAATCGAGGCTCTTAAGTTGATAGTCTGCGAGTTCCGCCGCGATTTCATTCGCAAAGAGGTATTCAAGGACGAATGACGTTTGCAACTCGCTGCGAATGAGATCGCGAATGGAATCGTGCCGAACATACACTCCGACGTCACGCGGGCCATTTGCCTCTGCCGTTCGGATCCCCAGCAACCGGATCTGGGCAAGTTTCTGAAGAGCGGTAACGACCTCCGACGCAGTGGCGGCGCCGAATAGCGCGGATGTGTTACGCAGAGAATCATAAGTCACGTCGTGACGCGCCACAGCGAGCGTTGATACGATGCGTCGCGCGACGATGTCGAGTCTTTCGAGAATCGAGCCAAGTCGGCTACCAAGCTCGATCGTATTGACCGGAACGCGGAGCATGCCTTGATCCAGCGTAAGGGCGCCGTCCAAGTTGAGTGCCATAAGGGAGCTCAGGAAGGCCTGGGGATTCCCGTCGGCGGTCTCGATGACAAGCTCAAGGTCAACGGGGTTCGACGCAAGCGAAACTGCGATCTCTCGCATTGTATCGTCTTCAAGTCGAGGAAGGTCAATCCGCGTAAGCTTACCATCGATAGCTATGCGTTCACAAAGGTCGCGGATCGGACCGGGTCCGTCGTCATTGAGTGGGCGCGATCCGAAGATATACCGAATGTCTGCTCCGGAAAACTCCCGGCCGAGTGTTATGATATCGGCCAAGACATATTGCTCAGTGAGCTGAAGTGCATGGACATCGTCAACCAGGATTACCAGCTTCCCACCCGGCAAGCGGCTCGCCAATCGCTCGAAGCTGCGGCGTATGGGATCAACGTGCGCTGCAGAGGAATGGCTTAGCACGTCGACTAGGGTCTCGGCAGTGTATTCTGCTGCCGCGCCGACGAGCGGCGCACCGCGAGCGAGTTTGGGAACGACACCTCCGAGGAAGTGCGCGGACTTGTGGTAGCCATCGGTCACCGGGTCGGCGACGTGTCGCAAACCGAGGCGTATCAAGAGCCGCTCGGCTTCGAGGACGAAGCTGGCCGAAAGGCCAGCTTCGGAGGCTCCGTGGCGCTTTGAGTTGAGGAACAGCAGCGCTGTCGATCCGGGAGGGTTGAGCGTGACCTGTTCGAGTAGGCGCGATTTTCCATAGCCGCCCGGCGAGAGCACCAACAGCAGTTGCCCTCGGGCTTCGGGACCTGTGAGAAAGTCGTATACTTCCGCAATTTCCCGTTGCCGATTTGTGAATTGGAACTCCGGAATCGGGACCGTATAACGTAGTCCGGCCATGCTCATAATTCTCAGTTATCACCGCGCATGATCGCGCGCCGGCCGGCACCCCATTCACCCGTCATGTCGGGGGACGTTTGCTGCTGGGGCCCGGTTACCTTGCTGCGGACAAACTAGACGTGCAGGTACCGGCGGCGCAGGTCCTCGTCCGTCCGGACCTGGTCGGGGGTGCCTTCGAACTTGATCTCGCCTTGGTCGATGATGTAGCAGCGGTCGGCCACGGCGAGCGCTGAGTAGAGGTTCTGCTCGACCAAGAGGGTCGTGATTCCGGCGGCCTTGATCTCGCGGATCACGTTCTCGACCTCGCGGACGATCAGCGGGGCGAGGCCTTCGGTCGGCTCGTCGAGGAGCAGCACGCTGACGTCCTGGAGCAGCGCGCGGGCGATCGCGAGCATCTGTTTCTCTCCGCCGCTGATCTCGTCGCCCTTGTGGGTGAGGCGCTCGCGCAGGCGCGGGAACTTCTCGTAGACGTGATCGAGCGTCCAGCCCGGTCGCCGCGCCGTCACCTGGGCCAGCTTCAGGTTCTCGGCTACCGTCAGGTTGGTGAAGATGCGCCGCTCCTCGGGGACCAGCGAGACGCCTTTGCGCGCGATCTGCATCATGTCGCGGCCGACCAGCTCCTCGCCGTCGAGGGTGACGCTGCCGCTGCGCGGCTTCTGCCAGCCGACGATGCTCTTCAGCGTCGTCGTCTTGCCGACGCCGTTGCGGCCGAGCAGCGCGACCGTCTCGCCGGCGCCGATGTGCAGCGAGACGTCGCGCAGCACGTGGCTGTCCCCGTAGTAGGTGTTGATTGACTCGACGCGTAGCCGCGTCTGCGTCGGCGCGGCCGCGGGTGCCGGCGGCACGGCGGGAGTGCTCATTAGTGCGCGAGCTCCGCTTCGGAGTGGCCGCCGAGGTACGCTTCCTGCACGCGCGGATTGGCCTGGATCTCGGCCGGGGTCCCGGTCGCGAGCACCGTTCCCTGGTGCAGCACGGTAATCGAGTCGGAGATCCCCATCACCATCTCCATGTCGTGCTCGATGACGAGCACCGTCATCTCGGTCGCGAGCTTGCGAATGAGCGCCTCGGTCTTGCGGGCCTCGTCTTTCGACATCCCGGCGATCGGTTCGTCGAGCAGCAAGATCTGCGGCTGGGTCGCGAGCGCGATCGCGATGTCGAGCCGCTTCTTGTCGCCGTGCGAGAGATCCCCGGCGCGCACGTCGGCGACGTCGAGCAGCTCGAGCCGCGCCATCGCTCGTTCGGCGAGGTTGTCCACGTCGTCGAGACGGATCGAGCGGCGGAAGACCTGCAGCGCAAACCGGCCTTGCACGCGCGCGAGCGCGGCGAGCCGGCAGTTCTGCCGCACGGTCTGGTCCGGGTAGAGGCTGGCGGTCTGAAAGGCCTTCGCGATGCCGAGATGGACGCGCGAGGTCCCGCTCAAGCGGCTGACGTCGCGGCCTTTGTAGTTGATCGTCCCCGAACTCGGCGCGCTCGTCCCGGAGAGCAGGTTGAAGAACGTCGTCTTCCCGGCGCCGTTGGGGCCGATCACCGCGCGCAGCTCGCCCGGGTCGACCTTGAAATCGATGTCGTGGTTCGCGGCGAAGTGGCCGAACAGCTTGCCGAGCTTGAACGTCTCGATGATGCTGATCGGACCGCTCTTGCGCCCCTCCCCGCCCGGGCGCAGCAGCGCGTCCGGTTCTTCGTTCGACGGGCGCAGCGAGCGCACGAAGAGCCCGCGCGGATTTTTGTCGCGCTGCTGCTTGAGCACGGTCGAGAGTCCGCGCGGCAAGAACACGATGACGCCGACGAAAACCAACCCTTCGATCAGCCGCCACGCCGGCGTTCGCGCCGACAGCACGTTCTCGAGAAACATGATCACGGCGGTCCCGGCGACCGGCCCGAACAGCGTCTGCACGCCGCCGACGATCGTGTAGATCACGAACGAACCGCTGCGGTCGATGCTGAGTGCGTCGACCGAGACGCTGCCGTCGAACATGGCGCGCAATGCGCCCGAGAAACCGGTCAGCGCGCCGGAGATCGCAAACGCGGCGAGCCGGTATGCGGGCGCGTTGAAGCCTATCAGCGTGCTGCGCTGCTCGTTCTCGCGGATCGCGCCGAGCACTTCACCGAACTGCGAACGGGTGAGCATGCGCGCGAACAGCAGAACCAGCACCAGGCAGATCCCCGCGAAGATGTACCACAGCCGCAGCTCGCCGACGTCTCCGAACGGACCGAGATTGAATGACGGCAGGTGCGTGGTGAGATCGACGGTCCACGGTCCGATCGGCAGCAGCGCGTTCGGCAGCGCCTGGAGTCCGTCGTCGCCGTTGGTCCAGTCCTTCGCTTGCTCGACGATGAAGTACACCATCTGCGCGAACGCCAGCGTGAGCAGCGCGAAGTAGATGCCGTAGAGCCGCACGGTGACGGCGCCGACGATCATTGCGAGGATCGCCGTCCCGGCCGTCGCGCCGAGGACGCAGAGCCAGAGGTTCGGATGTTGCGGTGAAACACGCAGCAGCAGGATCGCGGCGAGGTAACCCCCGCCACCGTAGAACATCGCGTGACCGTAGGAGAGCGAGCCCGCGTAGCCGAGCAGCAGGTTGAAGCCGATCGAGGCGATGCTGACGATCGCGATCTGCGTCGCGAGGGTCGAGTAGCCGCCGATCGGGTGGATCAGAAACGGGAAGGCGGCGATCCCGAGGGCGCACAGCACGGCGAACCGTGCGTCCCCCGCCAGCAGCCCGGACCGCGCCGAAGCGGCCGGAGCGGGCTCGCTCGACACCGTCACTGACGGATGACCTCGCTCTCGCCGAGGAGCCCCTGCGGTCGCAGCAGCAAGATCAGCGCCATGCACAAGTAGATGACGACGTTCGACGCCGGCGCGTACGCGAGGTTGGTGAGACTTTGGAGCTCGCCGATCAGCAGCCCGCCCAGGACCGCGCCCCAGAAGCTCCCGAGCCCGCCGACGACCACGACCACGAACGACGGAACGAGGAACGCAAAGCCGGTCCCCGGATCGATGCTGTAGATCGGCGTCGCGGCGGCGCCGACCAGGCCCGCGATCGCGGCGCCCAGCGCGAAGACGATCGTCGAGGCCTGACGGATGTTTCCGCCCAGCAGTTGCACCATCGTTCGGTCACGGATTCCGGCGCGCACGATCAGGCCGTAGTTCGTCCGCTCGATGAACAGCCAAACCAGCGCGAGCATCACGATGACGCCGCCGGCGAAGAGTAGGCGGTACGCCGGATACGTTATCGGGCCCAGGGTGACCGAACCTTGGAGCGCCGCCGGCATGGTGTACTGCTGTGTAGTCGCGCCGAAGATCAGTCGCAGCGACTCTTCGACGACGAGCGCGATGCCGAAGGTGACCAGCAGCTGCGCCGTTGGTTCCTTGTCGTAGAACGAGCGCAAGACCAGGCGGTCCAGCAGGACCGCGAACAGCGCGACGGCGATCGGCGCCGCGATGAAGGCCCAGCCGACACCGATGTGCTGAGCGATCACCAGACCGACGTACGCGCCGATCGCGTAGAACGCACCGTGCGCGAAATTCACGAGACGCAGGGTCCCGAAAATGATCGTCAGACCGACGGCGATCGCGACGTAGATGAGGCCGAGGACGAGCCCGCCGATCATTGCTTGAAAGAGCGCTTCCACGTGACTCCTCGAACGCAGGATAAGGAAACGGGCCGGCGCGCCAGAGGGCGCCGGCCCGCGTCGGATTCGACGGGACTTCGGGCTATGCCGTCTCCATCTTGCAGACGAGGCCGGCGAGCGGGGCGACCACCGACGGGCCGTCGTGCACTTCGAGGACCTTGGCGTACTCGAAACCGCCCGGACCACGCTGGCTCTCCGGGATACCTTCGACCACCAGGCACGAGTTCACGCCCTGATGGTCCTCCTTGCGGTACCACTCCTGTTCCTTGGTGAACTGGAACTTGGTGCCTTCGAGGACGCCGATGACCTTGGCGGCATCGGTCGAGCCGGCTTTTTCGACCGCCATCTTGTAGATGTAGATGTCGGCGTACGCGGTCTCGGCCCCGTTGGAGGGCGGGAAACCATACTTGGCTTGGAACGCGTCGACGAACTTCTTGGCGCCGGGGTACTTCGCCGCGTGGTACTTCCAATAGAACGGTGCGGTCGAGACGACGTTGTCGAAGTTGTCCTTCGTCCCTTTGGCCATGTACTCGTCGACCAGCGGCACGAGGATCTTCGTCGACTTCGTCAGCCCGAACTGTGCGGCCTGATTGAGACACGTCACCATGTCTGCACCGAACTCGGTGATCACGAGCACGTCCGGTTTCGCCGCTTGCGCCTGCTGGAGCATCGGCGAGAAGTCCTTCGTGCCCGGGAACGGTGTGAGCACGTTCTTGATCGTCTTCGCGCCCTTCGGTTCGACGACCGCGGTGATGTTGTCGTAGACGGAATGGCCCCACGCGTAGTCGGCCGTGATGTGGAACCACTTGCCCGTGCCGTACTTGGAGACCAGCGTCTTCGCCAGCGACTGCGCGCTCATGTACGCGTCGTTGTAGCGGCGGAACGTGTGCTTGTGGCAGTTTTGGTTCGTTGTCTCGTCGCCATGCGTGAGCGTCGCCATGAAGATGACGCCCTTCTGCTGGCAGAGGCCCGAGACGGCGACCGCAGTGCCCGTCGACGAACCGCCGGTGATCATGAGCGCCCCGTCGCGCTCGATCATGCGCTGGGCGTTCGCCGTTGCGACGCCGGCGGTCGTTTGGTCGTCGCCCTCCGAGGCCTTGATCTTCATCCCCATGATCCCGCCCTTGGCGTTGATCTCGTCGATGGCGAGATGATAGGCACGGAGTTGGTCGGTGCCCTGTTCGGCGTACGGACCGGACTGCGGGACGTTGAGACCGATGACGATCTCCTTCGTGGGCGCCGCGATGACGTACCGGCCTCCACCGAAGGTGAGTGCGACCGCGCCGGCCGTGCCGGCGACGAAACGGCCACGCGAAAGAGATTGCTTCACGAGCAGAACTCCCTAAGAAGCGAAATGATGATGATGGGTGGACGGGCGACTTAGGATATTCTCAGGAAACTTCCCTCCGTCGGGACCGTGATTCGCCGGAATCCCCTTGACAGCGAGAGCCCGCCGGGAGTATCGTCGCGGCACCGTGTTCGACCATCTCGAACGGTTTTTCAAATACTGAAATGGCGGAACTGCTCGGAACCGTCCGCCGCGCGCTGCGCGTGCTCGACTATCTCGCCGACGCGGAAGAACCCGTCCCGATCAAGCGGCTTGCGGCGGAGCTCGGCCTGAACATCTCGAGCGCGTACCACGTTGTGAACACGCTGGTCGTCGACGGCTACGTCGCGCGCGCCGAGCGCTCCGGTGCGTATGGGCTCGGCGCGAAAGCCGCCCGGCTCGGCGAGGCCTACGGGCGGGCATGGCCGGTCGAGCCCGAGCTGCGCGCGATCGTCGGCGAGCTCGGGGCGCGGACCGGCGAGAACGCCTACCTGGCGATGCTGCACGGCAAGGACGTCGTGATCACCGACATCGTCGAGTCGCGCCAGCGCGTTCGCGTCCACGCGCTGCACCGGGGCTACTCCGGCGATCTGCATGCGCGGGCGCTCGGCAAGGCGGTCCTTGCTCACCGCGACGCGAGCGCGGTGCGCGAGCACTTCTCCAAGCACCCTCCGCGCCGCATCACGCAGCGCACCCTGGTGACGATGACGGCGATCGAGACCGAGCTCGAACGTGTTCGCCGCCGCGGCTACGGCGAGGACCTCGAAGAGTTCTGCGAGGGCGTGTGTTGCGTCGGGGCAGCGTTCTTCGCGCGGGACGGGCGTCCGGCCGGCTCGGTCTCCGTCTCGGTCCCCTCGTTCCGCTACCGCTCGGTGCGCAGCGCCGTGCGCGACGCCGTCCTCGATGCCGCGCGCGCCGCGACCTGCGCGCTCGACGCCGCCCACCGGAGAGTCTGTCTTGGCTGACACCCTCACCGCGCCGGCCGGCGCGCGCCGCGAGCTCGGGCTCGCGCTGCTGCGCACGATGATCCGCATCCGCGTCCTCGAGGAGGGGATCGAGAAGCACTTCCTCGGCGGCGAGATCCCCGGCTTCGCCCATCTCTCGATCGGCCAGGAGGCGGTCGCGGCCGGGACGTGCGCGAACCTGCGGCGCGACGATGCGATCGCGTCGACGCACCGCGGCCACGGCCACACGCTGGCGAAGGGGACTGCGATGCGCGGGATGGTCGCCGAGCTGTTCGCGCGCGCGACCGGGATCTGCAAGGGCAAGGGCGGCTCGATGCACATCGCCGACTTCTCGGTCGGGATGCTCGGCGCGAACGGCGTCGTCGCGGGCGGTTTCGGCTTGGTCGCCGGCGCGGCCCTGAGCGCGGTGCAGCGCAAGACCGATCAGGTCGCGGTCTGCTTCTTCGGCGACGGTGCGACCAACCGCGGTCCGTTCCACGAGAACCTGAACCTGTGCGCGGTGTGGAATCTGCCCGCGATCTTCGTGCTGGAGAACAACCGCTACGCCTCCACGACCTCGACCGCCGAGACGATGAAGATTCCGGACGTCGCCGTGCGCGCCGCCGGCTACGGGATGCCCTCGGCGATCGTCGACGGGTTCGATGCGTTCGCGGTCTACGATGCGGTCGGCGCGGCGGTCGAACGGGCGCGCGCCGGCGGCGGGCCGACGTTCGTCGAGTGCAAGACCTATCGCGCGCGCGGACACTACATCGGCGACCCGGAGCGCTACCGGCAGAAGCGCGAGGTCGCGGATGTCATGACCGCCTCGGATCCCGTCGTGCGGATGCAGGGCCTGCTCGGCGATGCGCTCGCGGCGGACGAGTTCGAGCGGATCTGGGCGGAGGCGCGCGAGGAGTTCGCCGACGCGGTCGCCTTCGCGCGCAGCTCGCCGGCGCCGCAGAAAGACGAAGCGTTCTTCGGCGCGTACACGGGCGACCGCGTCCCCGGTAACCCGGTACACGAGTTCGAAGCGCGCGAGCGCGACGCGTTCCTCCCGTTCGCACCCGACACCGCCGCAGGCTCGCAGGGCAGCGGCCACTGAGTGGGTTCGCATCCTGCGAACCCGCCACGACAGCTTCGCAGTCGTGCAAGAATAAGGAGAGTTTGATGCCGACCATCTCGTTTACCGAGGCGACGCTGCAGGCGATGCAAGAAGAGATGCGGCGCGACGCGACCGTCTTCTTGATGGGTGAGGACATCGCCAAGCAAGGCGGGATCTTCGGCCAGTTCAAAGGGTTGCCGCAGGAGTTCGGCCTCGAGCGCGTGCGCGACACGCCGATCTCGGAGGCCGCGCTGGTCGGCGCGGGGGTCGGCGCGGCGCTCACCGGCTGCCGTCCCGTCGTCGATATGCACTTCGCCGACTTCATCACGTGCGCGATGGACGAGGTCGTGAACCAGGCCGCGAAGCTGCGCTACATGTTCGGCGAGCAGTGCATCGTGCCGATGACGCTGCGCGCGCCCGACGGGATCACGAAGTCGGCCGGCTCGCAGCACTCGCAGGCGCTCGAAGGCTGGTTCGTCCACACGCCCGGCCTCGAGGTCGTGGTGCCGGCCGACGCCGAGGACGCTAAGGGGCTGCTCAAAGCGGCGATCCGCAGCGACAACCCGACCCTGTACTTCGAGCACAAGGCGCTGTTCCCGCAGAAGGGCCAAGTCCCGGACGACGACGACTTCGTCGTGCCGATCGGGAAGGCCAAGACGATGCGCGACGGAAACGACGTCGCCATCGTTACGTACGGCATCACGGTGGGCCGCGCGATAGAGGCGGCGGCGCTGCTCGAAGCCGATGGCATCGGTGCGACGGTGATCAACTTGCGCACCGTGTGGCCGCTCGACTACGGCGCGATCGCGGACGCCGTCGCGCGGACCCATCGGGTCGTTGTCGCGCACGAAGCGGTGCGTGTCGGCGGGATCGGTGCCGAGATCGCTGCGTTCATCGGCGAGCAGTGCTTCGACGACCTCGACGCGCCGGTCGTCCGGCTCGGCGCCGCGCACGTCCCGGTTCCGTTCGCGCCGGTGCTGCAGGAAGCGATGTATCCGAAGGCGCCGATGATCGCCGACGCCGCGCGCCGTCTCGTCCGAAAGCAGTTTTGATGCCGGCCAGCGTCGTCATGCCGAAGCTGGGGCTCACGATGGCGAGCGGGACGATCGCGCGCTGGATCAAACGGCCCGGTGAGGCGGTGCGTGCCGGTGAGCCGCTGCTCGAGGTTTCCACCGACAAGATCAGCTACGAGGTCGAGTCGCCGGCGAGCGGGACGCTCGCGAGCGCGCGCGGCAACGACGGCGACGAGTTCGCCTGCGGCGAGGTGATCGGCCTCATCGCCCTCGCCGGCGAGTACGACGTCACGCCGTCCGCCGCGACGGCGCCGCCCGCGACATCGAACGGTGCGCGCCTGGTCGCCTCACCGGCCGCGCGCCGGCTCGCGCGCGAACGCGGCGTGACGCTCCGTGACGTACGAGGAACGGGTCCGCGCGGCCGCATCACGCTCGGCGACATCCCCGCCCTTCGACAAGCTCAGCTCTGTCCTCCGGGACAGGATGACAAAGGTAGGCAGCCCGCCGCGATCCATGACACGGGTGGATATCCCGCGCGGCTGCCCGCGGTGCGGCGGCCGATCTATCGCAAGATGACCGAGGTCGGCCTGCTGCCCGTGCCGCAGGTCGAGACGGTGGCGAACGTCGATGCCGTGCGCGCGCTGATGGCGCGGCGCGGAGATTTCGGGTGGTCGGCGTTCGCCGTCTGCGCCGCCGCGCGGCTGCTGCGCGAGCACGCCGAGATTCGCACCGACGCGACGAGCGGCGCGCCGTTCGAGCGCATCGACATCGGGATCGCGGCCGACACGCCGCACGGGTTGATCGTCCCCGTCGTGCGCGGCGCAGATGCTCTCTCGCTCGCCGAGATCCAGCGTGAGATCGTCCGCCTCGCCGCGCTCGCGCGCGACGGCGCGCTCGGCGCGGCCGAGATCGGCGGCGCGTCGTTCTCGATCTCGAACGTCGGGCCGCAGGGCGTCGAACGCGTCGCACCGCTCCCTGATCCGCCGCAAACCGCGATCCTCGGAATCGGTGCCGCAACCCAACGTCCCGCCGTCGTCGACGGCGCGCTCGCGGTCGCCTGGATGCTCACCTGCGTCCTGGCCTTCGACCATCGCTTCATCGACGGCGCACCCGCCGCCCGATTCCTCGCCGCCTTCGCCCACGCATGCACCGACCCAGGAGTGCTGCTATGAACGAGAGACTAGTGAACACGATTACGGTGATGGACCGAGCCCAGCGGCATATTCCGCGTCGAACCACGTTGTTGCGAGGTCGGACCCGGGGGCCCCACGCCATAGGCGTGGGGGGCGCGCAGCCTGGGGCGGAGCGCCGTTAGAATGGAATGGTTCGGCGAACACCAGCCTACGGCGATCGTTACCGGCGGCGCGAGCGGCATCGGTCGTGCGGTTTGCGAACTGCTTGCGAAGGAAGGCTATCGCGTGGCGGTGGCCGATCGCGATAAGGCTGGGGCGGATGACGTTGCGCAGCATATCGATGGGCACGCGTTCGCGGTCGACGTTGCCGATGAGGCGTCGGTGGTCGCGCTGTTCGAGGCGGCGTTGACGCTGTTCGACGGGACGCTCGACGCGCTGGCGACGCCGGCGGGGATCGCGGATACGACCCCGTTCATGGACCTCACCGTGGACACGTTCCGGCGCGTGCACGAGATCAACGTCGTCGGCACGTTCCTGTGCATTCGCGAAGCGGCGAAGCGGATGAAACCCGGCGGGCGGATCTGCACCGTCGCCAGCGTCGCGGGGAAACGCGGCGGCGGGCTGTCGGGAACGGCGGCGTACGCCGCCAGCAAGGGCGGGGTGCTCGCGCTGAGCCGCAGCGCGGCGCGCGCGCTCGCGCCGCACGGGATCGCCGTCAACTGCGTCGCCCCGGGGCCGACCCTGACCCCGATGCTCGACGAGCCGTTCAAGAATCCGGGCCAGCGCGAGCGCGTCGAAGCCCTCACGCTGCTCGGACGTTCCGGGGAACCGCGCGAGATCGCCGAGGCGATCACGTGGCTGCTCTCGCCGCGCTCGTCGTTCGTCGACGGGGAGACGTTGACGGTCGACGGCGGACTGATGCTCGACTGATGCACCGATCACGGAAAGGACCAGCACCCATGACCGATCGACTCTCACGCGGCCGTTTCGTCGCCGCCGGTACGGCGGCGTTCGCATCGATCGCCGTGATCAAAGCGCCCGCGAGCGCGGCGGAGTGGACGTACAAGTTCGCCAACAACGTCTCTTTGGATCACCCGCTCAACGTGCGGATGAAAGAATGCTGGGTCGCGATCAACCAAGAGACGAAGGGCCGGCTCGAGGTTCAGATCTTCCCCAACAACCAGCTCGGGGGCGATACGCAGATGCTCCAGCAGCTGCGGTCGGGCGCGGTGCAGTTCTTCACCCTCGACGGCGGCATCTTGCAGTCGGTCGTTCCGCTGGCCGGTATCCAGGGCGTCGGCTTTGCGTTCAAGGATTCCGCCGAAGCGTTCCGCGCGCTCGACGGGGACCTCGGCAACGCCGTGCGCGACGCGATTCATGCCGCCGGGCTCTACGTGCACCCCAAGATGTGGGAGAACGGGATGCGCCAGATCACCTCGTCGAGCAAGCCGATTCGGAACGTCGCCGATTTGGCCGGATTCAAGATCCGTACGCCGGCGGGCGAACTCTGGGTCGATCTCTTCAAGTCGCTCGGTGCCGCGCCGGCGCCGCTGAATTTCAGCGAGCTGTACACCGCGCTGCAGACGCGCGTGTTCGACGGCCAGGAAAATCCGTATGCTATCATCGACGTCGGGCGGCTGTTCGAGGTCCAGAAGTACCTGAGCGTCACCAACCACATGTGGTCGGCCTACCATTTCCTCGGCAACCAAGAAGCCTGGAACGCGCTCCCCAAAGACGTGCAGGCGGTCGTCGAGCGCAACTTGGCAAAGTACGCGGTGCTGCAGCGCGGTGATACGCAGCGGCGAAACGACTCGCTCGCGGACAAGCTCGCCCGCCGCGGGATGACGATCAACAAAGCCGACACGAGCGGGTTGCGCGCGAAGTTGACGAGCTCCGGATTCTACACGAAGTGGCGCGACAAGTTCGGTGCCCAGGTCTGGGGGCTGCTGGAAAAGACCTCCGGCAAGCTCGCATAGCGCGTGCGTCGAACGGGACGAGACGTGAACCCCTCGCGCCTCCTCCCGCTCGTGCTGCTCGCCGCAGCAGCCTGCACCTCGTCGGTGCCGCGGCTGCACCTGCCGATCCGCACCGAGGCGAGCTGCGAGAGCAAGTCGGTGAAGCAGACGGCGATCGATTCGATCGTCGCGTCGACCGATGACACCGTGCGGCCGGGGACCTATCCGGGCGATGCGGTGATGCGCAACGCGATCAAGAACGGCGGCGGCGTGATCGCGTACTGGGAGGCGCAGCCGCTACGCGTGCCCGACACCGCGAAGTTCCTCGGCGTCACCGGCGATCCCGACCTCAAGCGTGCGGTCATCACGAACCAGCTGCAGGGCAGCGAGAAGGACCGGCTCGGCCAGTATCGCTCGATCTGGCTCACCTTCGCGACGCCGAAGGGCGACGTCACCGTCCTCGAGCGCGCCTACGACGTGCAGAACGTCTGCATCGAGGGCCGCCGCCAGGCCTGAAGCGCTACGCCGGCGTGCGCGCGCGGCGGCGCAGATCGGGGCCGATCAAGTTCTCCACCAGCAGCGCGGCGATGAGCATCCCCGTCTCGATCAGCATGAACGCGCCCAGCGTCGGCATCGCGGGCCGCGCGATCACGGCGGCGAGGAACAGCAGCGCAGCGCCGAGCGCGAACCGCACCAGGCCCCGAACGAAGAGCTGCGGGGTGCGCATTCCGCGCGCGACGTCGCGGCCGAGCTGCGTCGGCGGACGCGTCCCGATATCCCAGACGGTGAACGCCAGCGCGTCGAAGACGATCGCGAGCGCAAACCGGAGCGCGACGACGGCGATCACGCCGCGATCGCTACCCGACTGCGTCCGGCCAGGACGCGATCTCGCCGAGCGCGGCGCTCTTGAGCACCTTGAGCCCGAGCATCGCGCACTTCATCCGCGTCGGGCTGATCCCGATCCCGACGTTCTCGAGCACCGCTTCCTGCGAGAGCCGCGCGACGTCTTCAAGCTTCATCCCTTTGACCGACTCGGTCAGCATCGAGGCCGATGCCTGCGAGATCGCGCAGCCCTTGCCGCTGAACTTCACGTCCTCGACGCGCCCCTCGCCGTCGAGCGCAAGCTCCATCTTGATCGTGTCCCCGCACAGCGGGTTCAAGTCCTCGGCCGTCGCATCGACGCGCTCGAGATGCCCGAAGTTCCGCGGATTGCGGTAATGGTCGAGGATGTATTCCTTATAGAAATCGTCCATGGCTACGTGAGCCGAAACACTTCGGCGGCCTTTTCCAGGGCGGCGATCAAAGCGTCGACGTCCTCTTCGGTGTTGTAGAGGTAGAACGAGGCGCGCGCGGTCGCGGGCCAGCCCATCTTTTCCATCAGCGGCATCGTGCAGTGGTGGCCGGCGCGCACGCAGACCCCTTCGACGTCGAGGATCGAAGCGAGATCGTGGGCGTGGATGTCGCCGAGGTTGAACGAGATCACACCCGACCGGTCGGCGGCGTTTGGTGGTCCGTAGATCGCCAGGCCGCGCGGTTCAAGCGCGCTCAGGCGGTCGAGCGCGTAGGCGGTGAGGGCGAGCTCGTGGGCGCGGATCCAGCCCATCCCCACGTCGTTCAGGTAGTCGACCGCGGCGCCGAGCGCGATCGCGTCGGCGATGTTCGAGGTCCCGGCCTCGAACTTCCAGGGCAGCTCGTTGAAGCTCGTCGTCTCGTACGAGACGCGTTTGATCATGTCGCCGCCGGTGAGGAACGGCGGCATCGCCTCGAGCAGCGCGCGCTTGCCGTACAGGAAGCCGATCCCGGTCGGACCGCACATCTTGTGCCCGCTCGCGGCGAGGAAGTCGACGTCGAGCGCCTGGACGTCGACCGGCATGTGCGGAACCGACTGGGCCGCGTCGACCAAGACGACCGCGCCTGCGGCGTGCGCGCGCGGAACGATCGTTTCGAGCGGCGCGATCGAGCCGATCGTGTTCGAGACGTGCGTCAGCGCGACCAGCTTCACGCCGTCGAGCAGGTCGTCGAGCCCGTCCAAGACCAGCACGCCGTTCGCGTCGGCCGGGATGAAGCGCAGCACCGCACCGGTCTTCGCGGCGAGCAACTGCCAGGGAACGAGGTTCGAGTGGTGCTCGAGCTGCGTGGTCAGGATCGCGTCGCCCGGCCCGAGGTTCGCCAAGCCCCACGAGAACGAGACGAGGTTGATCGCCTCGGTCGTGTTGCGCGTCCAGATGATCTCTTCGGTGTGCGCGGCGTTGACGAAGCGCGCGACCTTGGCGCGCGCGTCCTCGAACTGCTCGGTCGCGCGCGCGGCCAGCTCGTAGACGCCGCGGTGGATGTTCGCGTTGTCGTTCTCGTAGTAGTGGACGAGCGCGTCGATCACGGCCTGCGGCTTCTGCGAGGAGGCGGCCGAGTCGAGAAAGACGAGCCGCTTCCCGCGTGAGGTCGGCTTCGCGAGGATCGGGAAGTCGGCGACGATCCGCGCCTGCTTCGCGTCGGTCGCGGCGATCATCGTTCGAGCTCCGTCGCGTCGTCGATCTTGCGGTCGAGCGCGGTCCGGATCTCGTCGCGCAGGGCCGCGCCCGGGAAGCGCGCGATCACCGGCTCGAAGAAGCCCAGCGTGATCATCCGCAGCGCTTCGGCGCGCGCGATCCCGCGGCTGCCGGCGTAGAACAGCGCGTCTTCGTCGAGCGAGCCGACCGTCGCGCCGTGGAACGCCTTGACGTCGTTCGCCGCGATCTCGAGCGCCGGGATCGAATCGATGTGCGCGTGCTTCGAGAGCAGCAGCGCGTCGTCGCGCAGCGAAGCGTCGCTACCGTGCGCCTTCGGCCGGATCACGATGTTGCCGACGTAGCGGCCCTGGCCGCGCCCGGTCGCCGCGCTGCGCACGACGGTATCCGAGCTGGTCGGGCCGACGGTGTGGTCGACGCCCGAGGTCAAATCGACGTGCTGCATCCCCGTGTTGAAGAACAGCGCCGAGGCCTCCGCGCGCGCACCGGGCGCGGCGAGCGTCGCGCCGAGGACCGTGCGCGCCAGCGCGCCGCCGAGCTCGGCGAGGTGCCAGCGCACCTGCGCGTCGCGCTCGCAGCGCGCGCCGCGCGAGAAGAAGATGCGGGCGGCTTCGCCGGTCTGCTGCACCGCGGCGTAGTCGAGCTCGGCGCCTTCGCCGGCGTGGACTTCGACGATCCCGCACGTGAACGGGTCGCCCTCGCCGACGTGCCGCTCGAGCACCGTCGCGCGGGCGCCCTTGCCGAGGATCACGACGACGTGCGGGAAGACCGCCTCGTCGTCGGGTGCGCTCGCGAAGACGAGCTGGATCGGGGTGTCGAGCTGAACGCCGTCGGGGACGTGGACGTACGCGCCGCAGTTCTCGAACGCGGTCGCGAGGGCGGCGAACTTGTCCGCGCGCCAGTCGACGATCTGGTGCAGTACGCCGGCGAGGCCGGGCGCTCCGGCGCGCACCGCATCGCTGAGCGAGCGCAGCGTGATACGAGGATCGGCGTCGCTCGGCGCGTCAACACGGGTCGCGCCGATGAAGAACAGTCCGCCGGCGTTCTCGACCGCGAGCGCCGGCTGGTCGACGACCGCGTCGGCCTCTTCGTGGCGTGCCGCCGGCAGCGGCCGCGCGGGGGCCGTCGCCATCGCGACGCTCCCCGACGTCCAGCGCAGCTCGTCGAAGCTCAGCGCGGCGTAGTCATACTTCCAGCCGCGGTTCGGGCGCGCACCCGGCGCCGGGAGCTCCTCGTACCGTGCGAGCGCTTCGCGCCGCAGCGCCGCGTCACTCGCGCCGCCGTGGTCGTCGAGAACGGCGATGACGCGCTCGAGCGTCGCCGCCACCGGGGTGAACTCGAGCGCGGTGGGCGTCTCGGAGACGCTGCTAGGCACGGGCTGCGGCGGCCTCAGCCTGTGCTGAGCTCGTCGAAGCGCGCACGCCGTCGTACCCGTCGCGCTCGATCTCGTCGGCGAGCTCCGGGCCGCCGGTCTTGACGATGCGCCCGTCGATCATGATGTGTACGACGTCGGCCGGGATGTAGCGCAGGATGCGCGGGTAGTGGGTGATGACGAGGAAGCCGATGTCCTTGCCCTCGTCGCTCTCGCGCAACGCGCCGACGCTCTTGCCGACCGACTGCAGCGCGTCGACATCGAGCCCCGAATCGGTTTCGTCGAGCACGGCGTACTTCGGCGCGATGATCGCCATCTGCAGCATCTCGAGCCGCTTTTTCTCACCGCCCGAGAAGCCGTCGTTCACGTAGCGGCCGAGAAACGCCGGGTCCATGTCGAGCGTGTCGAGCTTGTCGAACACCAGCTTGCGAAACTTCGCCGGGTTCAGGTCCTCGGGACGCACGGCCATCCGGGCGCTGCGGAGAAAATTCGCGACCGAGACGCCCGGAATCGCCGCCGGATACTGGAACGAGAGGAACAAGCCGGCCTTCGCTCGTTTGTCGGGCGGAAGCCCGAGCAGCTCTGCGCCGTCGAGCGTCGCCGAGCCGCTGAGCACCTCGTAGCCGGGATGCCCGGCGAGGGCGAAGGCGAGGGTCGACTTCCCGCTCCCGTTGGGGCCCATCAGCGCGTGAACGCGGCCCGGTTCGATGGTGAGGTCGATCCCCTTGAGGATCTCTTTGTTGTCGACGGCGACCCGAAGGTCGCGCGCGACGAGCCCGCGTGAGGAGATGGAGTCGGCTGACGGCCAACCTCGCTCGCTAATTTTTTCCGTTGCGATCTTCTTGAACGCTGCTAGCTTGGGATCCACCGCCTCTGACATGCCACGGTATCGTAAAGCCGCGAGGGGAGAAAGTCAAGGAAAGTCTGGACTATCTGCAGGCGCCGTGGTACGGTGAGACTGGAAATGCACGACCGCTTCTTCGACTCGACGCGAGGAAAGATCGTCGGCGCGCTCCGCGAGCGCCGCTCGGCGTCCGCGTTCGACCTCGCCGGCCAGTTCGGGCTCTCGCCGAACGCGATCCGCCAGCAGCTGATCGTCCTCGAGCGCGACGGCCTGATCGCGGGTCACAGCGTGCGCCGCGGCCGCACGAAACCGACGGTCGAGTACTCGCTCACCAGCGCTGCCGACCGCTACTTCCCGCAGCGCTACGACAAGATGCTCAACGCCGTGCTGCGCGAGATTCGCAGCGCCGGCGGTGATGACGCCGTCAAAGCGGTCTTCGAACGGATCGGCAAGCGCTCCGCTGACCGGCTTGGCGCCGTCGGCGAGGATCATCCGGCCGAAGAGCAGTTGGCGAAAGTCGTCGCCGCGCTCAAAGCCTCCGGCGTCAACGCCGAACTGCAGAAGACCGACCACGGCACGATCCTGCTGCACGAGCACGCCTGCCCGTACGCCTCCGTCGTCGCCGAAAACCCCGAGGCGTGCAGCGCGATCCACACGATCCTCGAAAGCGTGGCGCCGGGCCGAGCCCGCCAAGTCGAGAGCCTCGCAACCGGCGGCACCGAATGCCGTTTTGAGATAGAGCTAGACAACGCGTCACCGAGAAAGACCGCCGCAACCGCATGAATTTCGCAAAATTTCAATCCTTGGTCGAACACCGCACCGGGTTTCGCACGATGGAGAATCCGACGGCGAGCGGTGAGTACTTCAGTGATTCGTGCGGCGATCTGTACACGTTCTTCTTGAAGGTCGGACCGGGTGACGTGATCGAGGACGTCTCGTACTTCACGACCGGCTGCGGTTTCGGGACGGCGACGTGCTCGCTGCTGGTCGAGCTGGCCAAGGGCAAGACGATCGACGAGGCGCTGGCGATCACCGACGCCGACATCGAGGCCGCGCTCGACGGCTACCCCGAGAAGAAGAAAGACTATCCGGAACGGTCCCGGTTCGCGCTCGAGGCCGCGATCGAAGACTATCGCGCGAAGCGTTCCGCCGGCGCGATCACGGATGCGATGCTCGAAGAGGCGCGCGCGACCGTCGCCGCTGCCGCTGCGGCGAGCCGTGGAACCGGAACCACCGAAGAAGACGCCAAGGCCGGCCCGAAGGTCCTCGAGGACGCCGGCGTCCTCACCATCAAGCTGCACTGAGGGCAGTCGTCATGATCGAGACGCGTTGGATTGCCCCGCTGGCGGCGGTCGCGCTGCTCGCCGCCGCACCGGCACCGAGTCCCTCGCCGGCCGCGCGCACGCTCAGCGTCGTCTGCGAGCGCGCTCCACTCTTCATCTTCCTCTCCGGCAGCGACCGGCCGGTCCGCGCCCGTACCTTCGCCGCGACGATCGGCGAGCGGTTCGGGCTGGTGAGCGGTCCGCGCACGACGCTCGAGAGCTTCCAGTACTACGAGACGAACATTGCCGTCGTCGAGCCGGGATACGGCGCGAACGCGCACTACTGGATCAGCCGCGACTGCGCGATCCCGAACTAAGCGCCCACACCCAGCAGCAGCGTTCCGCTCCTACTTCGAGACGACCTCGACGTTCGCGTCGATCGTGATGTCGAACCCGGCGATCATGTTTCCGCCCGGCGCGTTCGCAAAGTTCATGCCCCACTGGCGGCGGTCCAGCGTCGCGGTCGCCGTGTACCCGAGATGGGTGCGGCCGCGCGCGTCGGTGATCTTGCCGATCTCCTTGCACGCGAGCGTGACGGGCTTCGTGACGCCGTGCATCGTCAGGTCGCCGACGGCCGTGAACGCTTGGGGCGTACCGGTGATCGTCTTCGACACGAACGTGATCGTCGGATACTTTTCGACGTCGAACCATTGGTCCGAGCGCAAGTCTTTGTCGCGCGCCTCGCTCTGAGAGTCGAGATCCTTCGCGCTGAACGTCACGTTGATCGCGGTCGGGAGGTCGCTCGAGCCAAGCGTCACCGTCCCGCCGGTGACCGGGATCTTACCGCTCACGCGCGAGATCGCGAGGTGCGTGACGGTGAAGGTCGCCTGGGTGTGGTTCGTATCGACCGCGTAGTCGGCGGCGAGCGCCGGCGCGGCGAGTCCCAAGGCGAGCGCCGCAGCGAGAAGCGAACGAATCAAGGGGCCTCCTGGGCTGATGGGCATACCGGCTACCACGCTACCCCCAGAGTATGAAAGAACTCTGATGAGAGAAACGGCGAGGAGGGCGAATCGTCTCGCGGAAGGCGCCAGGATGCTTCCGAACCTTCGTTCGTTCGCCGTGGTCGCGCTCGCCGCGCTGCTCGCCGCCTCGCCGGTCCCCAGCGGCGCGCCGAGCGGCACGCCGGCTTCCGGCGACACCGACGGCCGCTACGCCGCCCTGGCCCGTACCTACTTCGACGAGTCGTTTCGGGCGAACCCGGTCTCCGCGACCGGGACCGGGATCCATCGCTACGATGCGCAGCTCGGCTCGTACGGTGCAGCCGACTACGCCGCGCAGACCGCGCGTGACCACCGCTATCTCGACGAGTTGGCGGGGATCGATCCCGCCGCGATGTCGGCGCGCGGCGCCCTCGACCGCCGCATGCTCGAGAACGCACTGCACGACGATCTGCTGCTCAACGAGCAGATGCAGCTGTGGAAGCACCAGCCCGACGGTTACGTGCAGACCGCGAGCAACGCCGTCTTCCTGCTGATCTCACGAAAATTCGCGCCGGCCCCGGTGCGGCTCAACGCGGCGATCGCGCGCGAGGAACTGATCCCGGCGCTCTTCGCGCAAGCGCGCGCGAACTTGACGGCGGTCGATGCGGACACCGTGGCGATCGCGATCGACGACGCGACCGGGAGCGTGCAGTTGTTCGCGAAGACGGTGCCGCAGGCGTTCGCCGGCGTCGGCGACGCAGCGACCCGGGCCCGCTTCCGGCACTCGACCGCGATCGCGGTCGTCGCGACGAAGGCGTTCGCCGGTTACCTCACGCGGCGCTGGAAAGCGCACCCGTCGGGGACGTTCGCGATCGGCGCCGCCAACTACAGCGCCCGGCTGAAGTACGAAGAAGGTATCGACATGCCGCTCGACCGCTATCTGGCGATCGGCGAACATGCCCTGGCGCAGACCCATGCCGAGATGGTCGCGACCGCGAAGCGCATCGACCCGCACGCGAACACGGAGCAGGTGCTGGCGCGCCTCTACAAGGTCCATCCAACCTCCTCACACCTGATCGCGGCGGCGCAGGGCGACCTCGTGAAGCTGCGCGCGTTCGTCGTCGCGCATCACATCATCGACCTGCCGCCGGACGCCGACATCTCGGTGACCGTCACGCCGGAGTTCCTTCGTGCGACGACCGAAGCGTCGATGGACGCGCCCGGACCGCTCGAACGCGTGGCGACGCACGCGTACTACAACGTCACGCCGGTCGACCCGCGCGACCCGCCGAAGGTCCAGGAGCAGTATCTCGAGGCCTTCAACGACTTCGAGCGCCCGATCATCTCCGCGCACGAAGTCTATCCGGGGCACTTCGTCAACTTCACGATCGACAAGCACCTGCCGCTGTCGCTCTCCGAGAAGCTGCTGACGGCGACCTCGTTCGTCGAAGGCTGGGCGCACTACGACGAGCAGATGATGGTCGAGCAAGGCTGGGGGAACGGCGATCCGCGTGTCAAGCTGATGCAATTGCGCGAAGCGATTTGGCGCAACGCGCGCTACGTCGCCGGCGTGAAGATGCACACCCAGGGGATGACGGTCGCGCAGGCGCAGCGGCTCTTCCAGACGCAAGCATTCCTCGACCCGGCCGACGCGCGCGCCGAGGCGCGCCGCGGCACGCAGGACGCGACCTACGGTTACTACACCTTCGGCAAGCTCGCGATCCTCAAGCTGCGCGCGGACTACAAGAAAAAGATGGGGAGCGCGTACACCCTCGCGCGCTTCCATCGCGATCTCTTGCAGTACGGAGACCCGGCGATCCCGCTGCTCCGTCCGCTCCTCCTCGGAGCGGACGACGACGGCAAGATCCTCTGATCGTTACTGGATGAACACCGTCAGAACGGCTTGGGTCGCGCCGACCGACGAGGTGAAGATGATCGAGCAGGACAGCCCGGAGGTGCCTGCGGTACCGAACGGCGTGACCGTGATGTCCTGCGGCAGCGAGGCCGGCTGACCCGGCGGCACGTTCGTCAGCGTGAAGAACGCGATCCTCGGGCGGCCGTTGGTGCCGTCGCAGTCGGTCTGGTTGAATGCGACCGAGCCGACGTTGCCGGTGAAGCTCAGCGTCGTGTGCTGCGCGCTCGCGTTCGGTGAGGCGAAGGTCAGCGTCGACGGCGTGAGGATCAGCGCGTTGGGACCGCCGGGGTTCGCGGCGACCGTGATCGCTACGTTCGTCGAGCTGGCGCCGTCGGCGACCACGAGCGTGCACGTGCCGGGCGAGATGCCGGCGACGGTGAAGGTCGCCGACCCGGTGCCGCCGCTCCCCCCGACCGCGGCGATCCCCGAGCACGAGGTCGCGTCCGGCACGATCGTTCCGCTCGAGGCGGTGACGGTCACCGACCCGGCGGTCCCGCCGACGAAGACCGAGACCGGCGAGATCGGACCGAGCGTCGGGCTCGACACGCCGCCGACGGTGATCCCGAGCGATGAGGACTGATGCGCGATCGTCATCACGACCGTACAACTCCCGTTCCCGGTCGGCGTCACCGTATAGGTTGCCGGCAGGCTCGTCGCGGTGGTCGAGAGGGTGGCGACGGGCGCGCATCCGAGCAGATCGATCGTGGGGAGCGCGACGCTTCCGGCCGAGGTGCTGACCGTGAAGCTCTGTGCTCCCGAACCGGCTCCGGCGAACACCAGCGTGGACGGCGAGATCGTGACCGACGGCGAGCCGGGTGACCCGGGCGGGGGGCTGAAGCTCGAACCGCCGCCACCGCCGCAAGCGCTGAGGGAAAGGGCGAGCACGAGCGTCGCGAAAGCCGAGAGAGACCGATGAGACATCGAGCGGGTTCCTCCTGATCCACGTCCGGACTGGTGATGGGCTACCCCGCAAAGCCGGGTAGCCCTCGGAGCGAACGTCGCGACCCGGGTAGGACCAAGGTCCCGCGCCGCGATCTCCCTCCTAGTAGCCGATCAAACCGCCGGAGATCGGCTCGCTGGTTCCGTCGGCGTAGTTCAGCACGCCGGTACCGCCCTGGTCGATCGTCGCGGTCGCGATCGGCGTGTCGACGGTGACGATCCCGTTGGGGTTCTCGACGATCGTCACGCTGAGCCCGGTCGACGTGAGCGTCGCCGTCTCGGTGTAGGTGTAGAGCGAGTCCTTCAGCGTGAGCGTTCCGGACCCGGTCGGTCCGGCGCTCGCAAACGTGAACGTGCCCGTCGCGCCGTTGAACGTCGTGGCCCCGCTGACGGTCCAGGTCGACGACCCGCTGACCTGCGTGACGCCGAGCCCCGTCCCGGCGTAGAAGGAGATCCCGATCGCCGCCGTCGCGTTGGCACCGCCGGTGCCGGCCGTCGCCGCGATCGAGATCGCCTCGCCGCTCACCGTCCCCGCAGAGACCGTCCCCGCGCTGGTGCCGTAATGCGCGACCGTGCACTGCATCGTCTGCGAGGGCGGCGTGCCCTGGCACGTCGCGCCGAGACCGCTGGTGACCGCTCCGGTCGCCGTCGAGGACGCGGTGAGGGTCATCGTGATGAGCGTTCCTTCGGCTGTCACCGTCACGTCCGTCAGCACCAGCTTCTCGACGACCCGGACGGCGCCGCCGCTGCTGAAGCCGGTGATCGTCCCGCTGCCGGTGGTGTTTCCGGGCGTCGCCGGCGTTGCGAGCGAGATGATCTCCTCGGTTTCGAGCGTCGCGCAGGCCGCATCGAAATAATAATCGGTCGTCGTCGTCTGCGAGCCGTCGACGAACGTCGCCACGCTGGACTTCACGCCGTTGTTGCACGCGCCGGTCGACCCGCCGGCTGCCAGCACACCGCGGCCGCGCTGCAGCATGCCGAACACGCGGCGCGCGATACTCGCCGGCGTCGGGCCGCCCGGCAGTGCGATGCCGTTCGTATTGTTCGCAACCAGGATCGCCGATTGCACGCCGCTGCGTGCCGTGTCTCGACCACCCGAGGTGTTGAGCGCGGCCGTGTGGGTGACCGTCCCGGCCTGCGTGTAGCTGCCGCACCCGGCGAGGCCTGAGGTCAGCAGAAGCGCGGCGGCGGCGGAGGCGGCGAAAGGGGTCCTGTAGAGCATCGTTGCGGCGTACGGGCGTTCGACCCGCTTCCCCTGCGATGGGCTAGCTCAAAAACGGATTCTCGCGCCGCTCGTCGCCGATCGTCGTGGCCGGGCCGTGTCCCGGTACGACCAGGCTCGCATCGTCGTGGACGAGCAGTTTTTCGCGAATCGAGGCGACGATGTCGGCGAGCGACGTACCGCCGAGATCCCAGCGACCGACCGCTCCTCGAAAGAGCGTGTCGCCGGTGAACAAGATCGTCGAGCGCTCGCGCTCGAGCGCGAACGACGTCGAGCCCGGCGTGTGGCCCGGCGTGTGCAGGCAGCGCAGCGCGAGCGAACCCGCGGTCAGCACGTCGCCGTCGGTGAGGTCGCCGTCGAGCGGCACGATCCGGGGCGCGCTGGGGAGCCCCAGCCAGCGCGCCTGCTCGGCCAGCGTCGCGTAGAGCGGGAGATCGGCGTGGTGCAGCAGCCCCGCGCCGCCGACGCGTTCCCGGAGCGGTCCCAGCGCGCCGATGTGGTCGATGTGCGCGTGGGTGTGGACGAGATAGCGCGCGCGCAGCCCGTGCGCGCCGAGCCGCCGGGCGATCTCCGCGACCTCGTCGCCGCCGTCGATGACGATCGCCTCGCCGCTCGCGGGATCGCCGGCGATCGTGCAGTTGCAGCCCAGCGCGCCGACCGCAAAGGTCTCGACGATCATCCTTCGTCGTCCCGAAGCGCGAAGTCGCGGTACTTGCGGTTGAAATAGCCGAGCGGCGGCGCGTCGCGCGAGCCCGCGTCGAGCACCTCGCCCAAGAAGATCGTGTGCGTCGAGGCCGTCAGCTCTTCGGTGACGCGGCAGTCGAAGTGCGCCACCGTGCCGTCCAGGATCGGCGAACCGCTCGGGCCGATGCGATACGGCACGCCGTCGAAGCGCGAACGCGGCTCGCCGCCGGCGAAACGCTCCGCGAGCGCGCGCTGATCGAGTGCGAGCACGTTCACGCAGAAGTGCTGCGAGGCGGCGATCAGCGGATGCGCGGTCGCGATGCGGTTCACGCAGATCAGCACCGTCGGCGGCGCCGCCGAGACGCTCGCGAACGCGTTGACGGTGAAGCCGTGGATCCGGCCGTCGAGCGAGGTCGTGACGATCGCGACGCCGGTCGCGAAGCGCCGCATCGCCGAGCGGAACTCCTCAGTCGACGCGGGCACCGATCCCGATCCCGTCACCGATCGGCACGATCGTCGCGTCGAGCGCAGGGTGATTCAAGAACACTTTGTTGAACGCACGGATCGCGACCGTCTGCTCGTCGTCGCCGGGCTTCGGAGCGGCGCCGGCCCGGCCCGACCACAGCAGGTTGTCGATGACCACGATCCCCGAGCGTTTGAGCATCGGCACGACGGCGGCGAGATACTCAGCGTACTCCGACTTGATCGCATCGATGAAGACGATGTCGAGGTTGCGCTGCGGGAACGACCCGAGCACGTCGAGCGCTGGTTGGTTGATGATTTCGATCCGTTCCTCGACGCCGGCACGCCGGAAGTACGAAGTCGCGATCTCGGTGCGCTCCATGTCGGGGTCGATCGTCCAGATGCGGCCGGCCGGCGGGAGCGCGAGCGCCATCCAGAGGGTGGAGTAGCCGTACGCGGTCCCGAGTTCGAGGACGCGGTTGGCCTGCATGCTGTGGACCAGCACCGAGAGGAAGCGTCCCGCCGCTCGGTCCACGATCGGGATCCCGTCGCGCACGCCGTGCTGCTCGAGCTCCAGGAGCAGCGGCGAGGGCTCGCGATGGAGGCGCTTGAGGTAGGCGAGGTCGCGCACGATAGCGCCTGTTTGCCGCTCGCCTGCAGCGGGCCCTTCGATACCCTTCGACAAGCTCAGCTCTGTCCTGTGGAACAGGACGACACGGGGTACAAGAGACGACGCGGCGGTCGTCGAACCCCGCGAGTCCACCCCAAGACAGATCGTAGGAGGCTTCCGTTGGCAACGCTTGCCCAACCATACACGCCGAAGAAGTTCGACCTCTCGGGACTGCAAGGCATCTCGGACAACACGCTGCAGGTTCACTTCGGCCTGTACGAGGGCTACGTCAAGAACACCAACTTGCTCAACGACCAGCTGGCGGAGCAAGTCAAAGCCGGGAAGGCCGCCGGCGCCGATCCGCATTTCGCCGAGCTCACGCGCCGCCTGGGCTTCGAGTACAACGGCATGGTCCTGCACGAGTACTACTTCGGGAACATGACCAAGAACGCGGGCGGTTCACCGTCATCCGGCCTCGAAGAGGCCGTCGCAGCGACGCACGGCGACTTCGACACCTGGAAGAAAGATTTCAGCGCGATCGGCGGGATGCGCGGTGTCGGCTGGGCGATCGCGTACTACAACCCGAACGCGGGCCGGGTGTCGAACCATTGGATCACGCTGCACGAAGAAGGGAACGTCGCCGGCTTCGTCCCGCTGCTCGTGATGGACGTGTGGGAACACGCGTTTCTCCTCGACTACAAGCCGGCCGAACGTTCGAAGTACATCGAAGCATTCTTCGCCAACGTCGATTGGAACGTCGTCCAGAAGCGTCTCGACGGCGCGAAAGCGGCTCGCTGACTACCCTTTCGACAGGCTCAGGATGACCATGCTGCGCCTGTTCCCGCTCAACACCGTGCTCTTTCCGGGCGCGGTGTTGAACCTGCACGTCTTCGAAGAGCGCTACCGGCGGATGATCGCCGAATGTCTCGATGCGAACGAGGCATTCGGTGTCGTCCTGATCCGTGACGGTCACGAGGCCGGCGATCCGGACGTCACGCCGCACGAGGTCGGGACCACCGCCGAGATCTCCGAGGTGACGCCGCTCCCCGCCGGCCGGTACTACATCAGCACGACGGGCGGGCGGCGTTTCCGCATCCGCCGCATCGTCAGCCGCGAACCGTATCTGATCGGCGAGGTCGAGTTCCTGGAGGATGCGGACGATGCCGCCGACGCGCGCGCCGCCGAGCTGACCGACCGCGTGCTGCGCGAGTTCCGCGAGTACGCGCGCCTGCTGGTCGCGTTCAGCGGGCACGAGAGCGAGGTCGAGGTCCCGCACGACCCGGTCGACGCGAGTTACGCCGTCGGCGATGCGCTGCAGGTCGCCGACGCGCTCAAGCAGCGGCTGCTCGAACTGCGCACCGCCGAAGCGCGGCTCGCGGCCGAGCTCGGTTTTCTGCGGCGCCTGCTCCCCCAACTGCGCTCGCTGCTCGAACGGAAGAAGCGGCAGGAACGCCCCGAGGTTCTCCGCGAGGACGCTCCCGGCGGCGAGTTCCGGACGCACCAGGAGAAATTCTTCGGCAAGCATTTCTCGCTCAACTGAGCGCGAGACGCTCCGCGGCTGTGACGACGTTTGCCATGAGTGCGACGTTCGTGACCGGACCGACCCCGCCGGGGACCGGCGTGATCTCGCCGGCGACGGCGGCGACCTCGTCGTACGCGACGTCGCCGATCAGCTTGCCGTCGACGAACGTCGTGCCGACGTCGATCACGGTCGCGCCGCGCGCGACGTGCTCGGCGCGAATCAGTCCGGGAACGCCGGTCGCTGCGACCAGCACCTCCGCGTCGCGCGTGTGGTGCGCGAGGTCGCGCGTACCGCGATGGACGACCGTAACGGTCGCATCGCGCGCGGTCAACAACAGCGCCACCGGGAGCCCCACCACGCCGGAGCGGCCGACGACGCACGCGCGCACGCCCCGCAGCGGCCAGCGTTTGCTGCGTTCGAGCAGCAGGATGCACGCCATCGGCGTGGCCGGGACGAGCTCCGTTCCGGCGGCGAGCGCGAGGCGTCCGAGGTTGATCGGATTCGCGCCGTCGACGTCCTTGTGCGGCGGCATCGCCTCGCCGATCCGCCGAATCGCCAGGTGCGGCGGGAGCGGTTGTTGGAGGATGACGCCGTGAACCAGCGGATCGTCACCGAACGCCTGCAGCAGCGCCCGAACCGCGTCCTCGGAAGCATCGCCGGCGAGCGCCGCGATCCGCACGTTGACGCCGGTGCTCGCACCCGTGCGCTCGAGGCTGCGCACGTAGCCGATGCTGGCGGCGTCCTCGCCGGCGATCACGACGGTCAGCGCGGGGACGATGCCGGCGGCGCGCAGCCGTCGCGCGCGTGCGTCGACGTCGCGGCGCAGATCGGCCGCGAGCGCGCGTCCGTCCAAGATCTCGGCGGCCATCGCGGCTGCGCTTCGGGCGCGTGGTGGGTTCAGCCTTGCGGCTGAACCCGTCGCGTTCGGCCTGCGGCCGATCCGTCGCCCTCGTTCCGAGGGCGTAGAAGGTTGGAACGCGTTCGCTGGACCGTCGTGCTCGGCGCGACATTCGACGAGCCGGCGCTCGACGCCGCGTTCGCGGGTTTTCGACGCCTCTACAACGTCGCACCCGAACGCGTGCTGTGCGCGCCCGACGCGCTCGCGCGCTTGGCGGCGCTGACCGCGCGCTCGGCGGACGATGCGATGCGGCGCGATCTGCGCTACGAAGGGATCGCGGTCGCCTCGGCGATCCTCGCCCCCGGCACGATCGTCTTCGAAGGCGAAGTCGACGAAGAGCGAATGGGAGATTGGTGATTCACGCGCGCAGAAACGTGTTCAGCGCGGCGGCGAGTTCTTGGGGTTGTTCGATCATTGGGAGGTGGCCGCTGCGATCGAGCAGGAGCGTGGTTGCGCGGGGGTAGACGCGCAGGACGCTGCGGAGGGAACCCGGTGCGATGTAGCGGTCGCGCGTGCCCCACGCGCAGAAAACGGGGCCGGCGTAGCGCGCGAAGCCGGCGTGCATCGCCCGCCGGCTGACGAACGTCGTGACCGAGGCGGAGTAGACGCCGCCGAACGCGGTGCGCATCGCGAGATCCTGCGCGAGCGCGAAGGCGCGCTCGAGATGCGCCGGATCGAGCGTCGCGGGATCGGCGACCGCCCGCATCAGCGCGCGTTGGACGAAACGGCGCGACGGCCGGCCGGTGAAGACGAACCGTCCCGGTCCGCTCGCCAGGAGTGCGAAGAGCAGGTGGCGCGGCGTGCGCGAGAACGCCGCCGGCGCGATCAGCGCAAGGTGCGTGACGCGGTCGGGATGCGCGCCGGCCCAGTCGGCGGCGATGAAGCCTCCGAGGGAATGCCCGAGCAACGCGAAGCGCTGCAAGCCGAGCGCGTCGACCGTCGCGTCGAGGACGCGGCGGAAGAACGCCGGATCGTAGCGCACGTCGGGCTTGTCGCTCGCGCCGAAACCCGGCAGATCGAGCGCGACGCAGCGCAGCGCCGGAGCGAGCCGGGGGACGAGCCTGCCCCACGCCCCGTCGGCCCAGTGCCCAAGCCCGTGCAGCAGCAGCACGACCGGTGCATCGCTCGCGTCGCTGCCGGCTTCGAACGTCGCCAGCGTCACGCTGCCGGCGCGTACGCGAGCCGCTCGCCATCCGAACGGAACGGGCGCATTCACCGCGAAGAGGTCCCGGTGCGCACGGTGCTGGTCATCGCGTCGGTGTTGTTCCTGAGCGCCTGCTACAACGCCCCCGATCCCGGGCGAATCGCGGGCGGCGGTCCGGGGACGCTCGCCGGAGCGCCGGCGCAGTCGTTCGAGGTTCCGCGCCTGGGCGGCGGGACCGACTCGCTGGCGCGCCATCGCGGCCAGGTCGTGCTGCTGAACTTGTGGACGACGTGGTGCCCGCCGTGCCGCGAGGAGATGCCGGCGCTCGAACGGTTCGCCCGCGAGAACGCCGGCAAGGTCGTCGTGCTCGGCGTCGATCAGGGCGAGTCCGCATCGGCCGCCGCGCGCTTCGCGCACGAGCACGGTGCGACGTTCCCGATCCTGATCGACGAAGCGCAGCAGTACGGGCGCGCCTATCAGGGCGTCGGTCTGCCGACCAGCATCGTCATCGCGCGCGACGGACACGTCGTGCGCGGCATCGACGGTGCGATGACGATCGAGCAGATGCGCGAAGCCGTCGCGCCGGCGCTGCGCTCGAAGTGACGGCGCGCGCGGCAACGCTCGCCGTCGCGGTGCTCGCGATCGCGCTCGTGCTCGCGCAGATCGTCTATCCGGCGACGCCGCTCTACCACACCTGGCAGTACGCGGCGGCGCTCGCGCTGGCGCTCGCCGTGATGATCGCCTACGCGAACGGGGTGCGGCGCGGTGAGGACGGAACGTTCGGGCGGCGGCTGCTGCTCGCGCTGGCCGGCGCCGCGATCGTCGACCTCGCCGGTCTGGCCGCCGGACTGCTCGGGCCCGACACGGCGGCGGTGATCGGAACGCCCGGGACGGTCACCCCCGTTCCGGCGCTCGGTGCGGCGGCGTTCTTCGGCGTCGCCGATCCGGCGGTGCTCGCGAGCGGGTCGGGCGCGATCACGCTGCGCCGGCGCGGCACCGCCGAGATCGTCCTCGCGGGGGGCGAACGCCGGCTCGACGGCGAGTCGCTGCTCTCGCTCGAGCCGCGGCCCGCCGCGTTCGTCGAGGCGTACGACGGCCACGGCGCGCACCTCACGATCACGCAGCCGACGAACGCCTCGTTCCTCTCACCGGTGCTGCTCTTTCGCGACCATCAGCGCGTCGGCGCGTTCGATCTGCCCTTCGACACGTTCGCGACCCCGGCGCAGCATCGCACGCTGCGCGCGCTCTACTTTACGCCGCAGCAGCTGCGCGGGTTCGCGCACGGCGGGGTCACCGACGCGACGCAGCCGGCGGTCGTGCTCACCGCGTCCGATGATGCCGGACGGCCGCTCGGGATCACCTTGGCCGCCTCGGGCCGGAGCGTTGCGATCGGCGGCGTGCACGTGCGCGTCACGCTCGGCACGTATCCGGCGCTGGCCATCGCGTCGGCTCCGCCGCTGTGGGCGCTCGTGCTCGGGCTCGCGCTCTTCTCGATCGGTCTGGTGTGGAGCGCGCTGCGCGGGCGCGCGGGCGCACGCGCCGGAGCGCAGGCTCAGGGCACCTGAGCGCCCGGCGGCGCCGCGCTCCCCGGCACGCTCGCGGTGCAGTCGTGTACGCCGATCGAACCGGACGCGGCGATCGGCGGGTTCGCAACGGTGCCGACGACGTAGAGATTGCGCACCGCGATCGGCGGCGCGAGCGCGCGCGGCACCGCGACGGTGAAGCGGCGCGTCCCGGTGAAGTCGAGGCTGCGGACCAACGTGACGGCTTGGCGGTCGCCGTAGCGGTCGACGAACGTCGCGCGCAGCGCCGCGCCGCGCCCGTCGCCGTCGATCGCGCACGCGAGGGCGAGCGGTTGTCCGAGCGGGATCTCGTCGACGGCGTATGCCGCGCGCCCGCCGGCGGTGAAGTCGTAGCCGATCGAGAGCCGCTCGCCCTCGAACGCGAGCGCGCCCGGACCGTTCGCCGGCGTCGTCACGAACTTCCAGCCCGGCTGATGCGCGGCGTCGAACAGGTTCAGCGTGACCGTGTGGCGTCCGATCGGGATCGTCGCGGTCGCGGTCACCCGGCCGGCGCTCGCCGTGACGACGGCGTCGCGGTCGCCGGCGAGCAGACGGCCGCGCGCATCGACGCTCGCATCCTTCGCGTTCCAGCGCACGAGCCCGTCGATCGCGACCGGACGGTCGCGCGCGTCGAACGCCTCGGCGGTGAGCGCCAGCGCGGCGTGCGGGTCGGGGTTCGCGCGCGCGGGCCCGATCACGATGCGCGCGACGTGGTCGACGATCTCGACCGGCAGCGCCGCGCCGAGCGCGCCGCGCGCGATCGCGACGGTCGCCGTTCCCGTGCGCTCGCCGGCGCGCAGTACGCCGTCATCGCCGATCGCCGCGACGAACGGCGTCGGCTTGAGGTGCCACGGACCGTGCGCATCGCCCAAACCGTGATCGTTCGCGTCGACGACGCGCGCGCGCAGCGGCACCAGCGCGCCGGGGAGCGCGACGATTCGTGCGGGGCGGACGACGATCTGCGCGGGCGGCCCGAGCGGCGCGTCGCTGTACACGAACAGGCCGTCGGCGACGGGACGTTCGACGCCGTCGGATGGTTCGTTCACGATGCTCGCTTCGGTATCACCCAGGACGCGCGCGACCAGCGTCGACGAACCGCCGCCGTCGAAGAGCAGCGCGTCGGTCGCGCCGAGAGCGCGCAGCAGCGCGCTCAGCTCGCCGCGGTTGAGGCCGATCGAGGTCGCCGGATGCCGCCCGTCGACGACGACCAGCGCGAGCGTCCCGTCGGGGAACCGTGCCGCCGCGGACGCCGGGATGCGCCGGTCGCGGTCGGCGTAGTTCGGTGAGGCGGGGTCGTCGACCGGGAGTCCGCCCTGCAGCAACAGCGGCCCGCCGCCGACCGCGGCGCTCACGCCGGCGAGCGGCGGATCGGTGTCGTAGGCGAGCACGACCACGTCGCCGACGTCCGGCACCGGACCGGAGCTTTGCGCCGCCGCTCCGTACGCGAGCCGCAGCGCGGGCATTGCCGGCCACGGCGGCGCGCTCGTCACCGCGGCGACGCGATAGCGCGCTGCGCCGGCGAGCGGCGCCAGATCGAGCAGAATGACACCGCCGCCGCCCGGCGGGATCGTGCCGAACGCCCGCGTGAGCAGCGCCGCGCCGCCTTCGGGCGGCCACTCGTTGAGCGCCGTGATCGGGACCGTCGTTCCGTTGCTGGTCGCGGTGCCGGCGAAGCGATAGGTGTCGAAACGGATCGCGCCGCCGCGGGTGACGGTCAGCGCGGGACGCGCGCTGGGGGTCCGTTCGAGCGCGCCGCCGCGCACGACGATGCCGACCGGCGCGCCGCTCGCGTTGATGTCGAAATAGTCGCCGTTGATCCCGGCGACCGCGGCGGTCCGGCGCGCCATCGACGACGTCGTTTCGTCCTTCGACACGACGGTATCGTGCGCGAGGACCGCACCGAGCCGCACCGTCGGTTCGCGCGGATCGACGGTCACGACGGAGACGACGAGCGGACCTGCGGCGGTGAGCATGCGGTAGGTCGCGCGCGCGACGCCGGGCGCGACCGCTTCACGCTCGACGCTGGAGCCGAGCACGAGCGGGAACGGCGCCGGCGGCGCCGGTGCGTTCGGCAGCGCTGCTGCGAGGCCGCCGGCCGCGCCGCCGAACCAGAGCATCGGCACGAGAACCCGCAGCGAGCGCACGGCGAGCGGTTAGCGCGTCAGGCCGGCGATGAAGAATCCCATCCCGAGCAGCGCGGCGACGCCCGCGGTGACCGGCAGCAGCCGCGATCCGACGAGCGCGGTGATCGAGACCAGAACGATCGCGACCTCGAACAGCGTCGTCGCGACCTCGATCGTCTCGTGCTGGTCGAGCAGTCGCTCCGAGCGTTCGTTGTGGTGCGCCGCCTCCGCTTCGAAACCGGCCGCTTTTTTCAGCAGCGGTTCGCCTTTCGAGGCTTCGCGCGCTTCGGTCGCCTGCAGCTTCGCGCGGTTACCGCCCGCGTTGAGGCCTTGGTCCAGCGCGGTCTGCGCCAGGTAGAACTTCACCCGTCCGGCTTGATACTGTGCGTACGTGTCCGATGCGTGCGTCGTCGCAACGATCGAATCGTTCTTCGCGACCAGCGCCTGCGTCGAGCGCAGGTTGCCGAAGTAGCCGGCGACGGCCGCCAGGACGGCCAAGACCGCCGCTGCGATCGGCACCCAGCGCGGACCTTCGTGACCGTGCCGGTGCCGCTCGTGCGCCTCTTCGAACGACTTCGCGGGATTCTCGGTCATGACAGGCTCTCGACGTGCACGAGGGCCTCTCGTACGTCGGTCGCCGGAGCAACCCTCCACGCATCCGTGCGCCCGCGGTCGAACGTGAACGCTGCCAGCTCGAACGCGCCGTACGTCCCGCACAGGACGGCGCCGTCGGGATCGACCGCGAACGCACGCCGCCGCGGCGTGTCGAAGACCACGACGTAGGCGCGCAGCTCGGCCGCGCGCGTCCGTGCGAACGGCACGACCCAGGCACCGTCGATCGACGCGTGCCAGACGAAGAGCCGCACGCCGTCGAGCCGCGGCGCGACGAGCGCGCGCGGGTCGACCATCGCCTCGTCGTCGACGAGCGCGACCTCGCCGCTCGCCGGCAGCGCGTGAAGATCGATCACCAGCTCGGCGTCGGCGAGCGCGGCGAGCGCGCGCAGCTCCGGGTCGGCGCGCGGCGCGACGGCGATGCGCTGCTGCGCCGGCAGCGGCGGTCCGGCCCCGCGCCGCACGCTTGGCACCTGCGGCGCGAGCCGCGCGTGCGGAACGATCGACGGGCCGATCGCGACGGTCCCGTGGAGGATCGTCTCCTCGTCTTGCGAGGCGAGCGCGGCGACGCTTCCGTCGGCCGCGACGATCTGGCTCTTGCCGCAGTAGGCGACGCTGCGTGCTTCGATGCCGACCTTGTTCGCGGCGATCAGCGGCACGCCGTTTTCGCGCGCGCGGACCGGGATCATGAGGTCGGCCTGCAGGTTTTCGAGCGCATGCGGGTCGCGGCCGCTGGTGACCCACGCGGTCGGGACGACCAGCACTTCGGCCCCTTTCGCGACCAGCGCCGCGCCGATCGTCGGGATACGGCCGTCGGCACAGATGAATACGCCGAGCCTGCCGGCCGGCGTGTCGACCGGCTCGAGCGCGCTGCCGGCGCTGAACCAGCGGCGGTCGAAGTGCCACAGGAAGCACTTGTCGGCGTAGCCGGCGATGCCGCTCGGCGTCACGACGTAGGCGCTGTTGGCGAGCCCGTGCTCGCCGGCCCGCGCGCCGCCGTAGACGATCGTCGCTCGGGTGCGCGCTGCGACGGCGATCACGTCTTGCGCAGCGGCTTCGAGCACCTGCGGATCGACCGGCTCGGTGCCGATCACATAGGCGGGGACGGTCCCCTCGGGGACGACGACCAGCCGCGCACCGGCCTCCGCGGCGGCGGCGATCCGCGCGAGCAACGCGGGCCACCGCTCCGCAAAGCCGGCGCGATCGTGCGCACGCGTCTGCACGGCGGCGACGGGTGTCGGACGAGCACTCACCTAACTAGGTCCCCCGAGAGCGAGCGCGGACGGATCCGAGCTCGCGAGATTCGCATATCACGGTCACGCCATGAGGACGCTTGAGTGAAACGACTGATCGCATGTGTTTCGCTCGTCGCCGCCGCCACCACTGCGGCGGTGCCGTCGACGTCGCATCCCCCGGCCGCCGCGCACGCGTCGAGCCCGAAGCCGCCCGTCAAGGCCGCGAAGAACATCGCCAAGGCGAAGTGCAAGGTCGCGCCGGCCGACGAGTACTTCGGCAAGCTGAAGCTGAGCATTCTCGGAATTCGCAACACGATCAAGGATCAAGGGCTCAAGGCCGACTACGATCCGCAGAAGGCACCCTCGATGATCGGCTCGATCGCGCTGACCGAAGACGCGATCCACGACTGGGAGCGCAAGTACCCGTGCGACTCCTGGTTGCCGGGGACGCTGCTCGCGCTCCAGCAGTTCTACGCGAAGATCCACACCGACGACGGCGTGAAGCGCGTCCACGCGACCTTCGCCTGGTTGCGGCGGGACTACCCGAAGAGCAAGCTCATCCAGCTGGCGCGAACCGAGGACGGCCGTGCTACCGCGGCTCCGCCGGCCCCCGCGCCGGCGGTGGTCGATTCGGCGGCGCCGGCTGCCGCGGTGGCGGCGAGCCCGGCGCCCGCTGCACCGCACTAGAAAAAAGAAAAGACCCCCGGCGCGAGCCGGGGGTCTTTCGTGTTCGCGGCGCCGTAGCGCTTAGAACTTGATACCGAGGCCGACGTAGCCGCCCGCGTGGGAGGCGTCGCTCGGCGAGAGGTTCTTGCCGCGGATCGTGTCGCCCAGGAAGCCGGCATCGAGGAAGAGCCCGGAGTTACCGAGGTTCAGCGTGCCGCCGATCTGGTACTTGAGGAACCGCTGCTGGAACTTGTCCGTCGTTCCGGCGATCGCCGGCGGAGCAAGTGGGGCCTGGGGGAAGGTGAAGTCGCCCGAAATGCTCGGGTAGTACCAGACGCTGCCGTAGACGGAGAACGTCTGGTCGAGATCCGGGAGCTTCTCGGCGCCGAAGCCGAAGCCGTTCTGCTTCGGATAGCCGTAGTTCTCTTCACGGTGCAGGTAACCGACACCGATGTAGATGCGCGGTTCGGCGATCTTCAGGGCGAAGCGCCCGTCGAAGTCCGTGTCGCGCGCGTTGAACGACGGGACGGCGGTCTGGCCGTACGCACCGATGACGGTGACGCAACCCTGATCGCCCCGAGCCGGAGCCGGTGCGACCGCGAAGGTCGGGCACGGGTTCACGCCGGCGGCGAGGAAGGCGGGGTTGATCCCGCTATTGTGCGGATAGCTGTACGAGCGATAGTCGCCTTCGAGCATCCAGGGGAGGCCGAAGAGCGGGAACTCGACCGCACCGCGGGCCGAGTACGAGCCGCCTCGACCGGAGTTACCGGGCGAGAACTCGTTGTACACCTTCGGGTTGAAGATGTAGTCGCCGACGATGAAGTGCTCGTACGGGTTACGGGCGACCGGGGTCGGCGTCGGAACCGGCGTCGGGGGCGGCGTAACAACCGGCCGCGGCGTCGGAGGAGCCGTCGGAACAGCCGTCGCGACAGGGGTCGGGATCGGGGCGGGGACGTAGCGCACCACGACGATGCGGCGGTCCGGCACCCATTGGACGTAGGCTCCCATGCCCTCGGAGATCACGCGGACCGGTACGACGACCGCGCCCTTGTAGATTTCCGGAGGAACATCGAGCGGTCGGCTCTCGCCGTTGATGACGACTTCAGGACGGCCGACGGTGACTTTGACGTCCGAGCCGGGCTTCGAGACGTCAACCGTCTTGGAGGCCGGATCGTACGAGACCGTCGCGCCCATCTGCTCGAACATCGAGCGGAGCGGGATCAAAATGGTATTGCCACGCACCAGCGCGGCGAGGACGCGGTTCGCCTTCAGGCGATCCGGCTTCGAATAGACATGCCGGTCGTTGAAGAGGATCGGGACCTCGCCGGAAGGCGGCGTGCCGAAGTCAGCGGGCGGCGCGGCCGGTCCGGCCTGGGCGATCTGCGTGGGCGCGTAGGTTCCGATGTTGCCTTGCGCTGCAGATCCCTGGGCGGAGACCGACGTCGTACCGATTCCGACCGCGACAAGCGCGGCAAGAAGCCCGGTGCTCAGTCGTTTCACGTAATACTCCCTAGCTAAGGTGTTGTGTCGAGAAGGGCGTTGGCGCCGGCGTGGCCGGCCCGGGGAACGGAAGCAGCGAGGAGACCTCGCTTGCTCAGCCATTCCGGACCTACCCACGTGTTCCGCGCCTTAATCACGAGGCGGAGCACCGCCCCGCAATCTGGTCCTCACAACGCCGCTCGGCTACTCTGGGTTCCGTTCTGGGCACCGAGTAGCCGATGCGGGGACCGTTCCCGTAACGCCACCTTTACACGCCGGGGTTCCCAGGTCCCTTATCGGGCCGCCCGTTCTGGGCCCGGCAGCGATCAGCCGAGTTTCTCGTCCAAGCGCTCGCGGAAGGTGTCCCGCAGGGCGACGTAGCGCTCGTGGGTCCCTTCGGCGATCTTCTCGCGCTCGTCGAACGCGGTGAAGGCGTACTCGACCCGGCGGCCGTCGACTTTGAGGATCTCGACCTCGGTCCGGACGATCAGCCCGACCGGGGTCGAGGCCAGATGGGCCAGGTCCACGTGGGTGCAGAGGCTGATCTCGTCGGCGTCGAGCAGCGGCGCGACGCACTGCATCGCGGCTTCTTCGACCAACTGGAGCAGCATGGGCGTCGAAAGAACGGGTACGCCTTTGTTGCCGGCTTTCTCAGCCGTCATCCATTCCTCGACCCGGGTCTGGCTCTGGTAGGTCCTCCCAACCTCGATCTTCCCGCGCATCCCGGGGGCACCTTACGACCGGCAACCGGGCGAATCATTTTCACGTTCCACGCGGTAGTACCGGCGGCCGGCGCCGTATAGGACGTCGATCCGAGTCCGTTCGCAGCAAAGCAGAGTAGAAGGAGCACCATGAGACCGAGTCAGCGCACGTTGCTGGCCGCGGCGATCGTCGTCTTGACGGCGACCGCGTGCGGCAAGGGCGGCGGCGGCGGAGCGGGCAAAGGCCCCGGCCAGCCGCTCGTCGTCGACGTCGCACAGGCACAGCGTCAGAACATCGCGACGTTCGTCACGCTGGACGGACAGATCGCGCCGGTTCAGGAGTCGACGCTGAGCTCGCAGCAGTCCGGGAACGTGGCGGCGGTCTACGTCAACGAGGGGCAGCACGTGCGGCGCGGCCAGGTCGTGGCGAAACTCGACGACTCCACGCTGCGCGCGTCGCTCGCGCAGCAGCAGGCGGTCGTGCAGCAGCAAGCCGCCCAGCTCGGCTCCTCGACGCTGCAAGGACCCGTCACCGTCGCGCAGGCGTCGAACACGGTCGTCACCGCGCAGCAGCAGCTCGCCTCCGCGCACAACGGCGTGCAGATCGCGCAAGCGGCGTACCAGAGCGCGCTCTCGACGTACAACGCCGACAAGCAGCTCCTCGCGCAAGGCTACGTCGCGCAGACGCAGTACGAACAGGCGCGGGCGCAGTACGTGCAGGCGCAGCAGGGCTTGAACAACGCCCGCGAGAGCGAGCGCCAGGCGACGACCGCCCTGCACTACGCGCAGACGCAGGGCGCGAACATGATGCCGATCCAGGGACAGCAGATCGCGGTGAACCGCGGCCAGCTCGCCGCCGCGCAGGCGCAAGTGCGATTGCTCGAGACCGAGATCGCGCAGACCAGCATCGTCGCGCCGTTCGACGGCGTCGTGACGCAGCGGCTGCTCGATCCCGGCGCGTTCGCGAGCCCGAACCAGCCGGTCGTGCGCGTCTCGCAGATCGACACCGTTTACGTGAACGTCAACGTTCCCGACGACGACCTGCCGTACGTGCGGGCCGGGACGCCGGTCACGTTCAGCACGTCGAGCCTCGGCAACGCGACGTACAAGGCGGCCGTGATGGACGTCAACGCGACCCCGACCGCCGGAACGCTCTCGTACCGTGCGCGGCTGCGCGTACCGAATCCCAGCGACCGTCTGCGCGGCGGAATGCTGGTGAGCGTCAACGTCCGCAAGGAGTTCCATCCCAACGCCGTGGTCGTTCTGCGCACGGCGGTGTTCCAGACCGAGACCGGCGCCAACGTCTATACCGTCGCGGCGCTTCCATCACCGTCGCCCGGACCGGGCGGCGCGGCGCCGGCCCCGGCCGGCGGCGCTGCCGCGTCCGGCGGCCGCGCGCGCGGCGGAGCGGGCGCGGCCGGCCCCGGCGGGCCTGCCGGGCCGCCGATGACGGTCATGCAGGCGAAGGTGGTCGCGGTCCAGATCGGGCTGCAGACCGACACCCAGACCGAGGTCCGCAGCCCGCAGATCGTGCCCGGCACGACCGTAATCACCACGCGGCCGGACGCGCTGCAGGACAAGAGCCCGGTGGCCTTCGCCCCGGCACCCCCCGGAGGGCACGGGCCGCAATGACGATCTCTTCCGCGCTCTCGCGCACGCTCGCCGGCGTCGCGCTGACGGCGCTCGCCTTCACGGCGCAGCCGATTTTGGCGCAGACGCCGGCGCCGACCAGCCCCGCGACGCCCGCCGCAACCCCGCGTCCCTCGCCGGCGGCGTCCCCGAGCGCCGCGCCCGCTTCGCGCGGGCAGAGTCCGTCCACCGCGACCGGCGCGTCGGGCGGTTCGGCCGCGATCAGCGCGAGCGCGATCCCGACCCTGGCGCCCGCCGACCAGCGGGCGCCGCTGCCCTTCCCCGCCTACGGAACGCCGGCGCCGGTCTCCGAGGTGCGCACGGCTCCCGGCGTGCCGCAGGTGATCACGCTGCAGCAGGCGATCCTGATCGCCTACGCACGCTCGCCCGTGCTGGCGTCGGCGCGCGCCGACGTCGAGGTCGCGAGCGCTCCGGTCGGGCTCGCGCAGAGCGCGCTCTTTCCCGCCGTCACCGGCAACGCGTCGACGACCCGCTCGCACCGCGAGCCGTCGGGCGGAAATAATTCAACCACCACGACGGTCGGCGGCGTCACGACCACGACGGCGGGAACGGTCCAGAACCCGAACACGACCAGCAACAGCCTCTCGGTCGACGTGCAGCAGCTGATCTTCGACGGCGGCCGCGTCGCCGCGCAGATCCGCAGCGCGCGCGCGAACCAGTCGGCGTCGATCGCAACGTATCAGCGGCAGCTGCAGACGGTCGCGTTCAACGTCGCGACGGCCTTTTACAACACGCTCGCCGCGCAGCGGCAGACGCAGGTTGCGCTCACCACCGTGCAGCTCGACCAAGTGCAAGAGAACCTGGTGACCGCGCAGATCCGTGCCGGCACCGCGGCGCGCACCGACCTCGCGACGGCGCAGTTGCCGACCGCACAGGCGCGCGTACTGGTCGTGAAATCGCAGGCGAACGAGCAAGTACAACTCGCCACGTTCGCCAACACGCTTGGGCTCGACGCCGACATCGCCGTGCAGCCGAAGGACGACGTTCCCGCGCTGAGCGCGACGGCCGGAACGCTTGCGGTGCCGCCGGCGTTCCCGACGCCCTCGTATCAGACGGCGGTGACGCGCGCGCTCGCGATGCGCCCCGATTTGACGTCCCAGGAGCAAAACATCGTCTCGGCGCGCGAGAACCTGCGCGCGGCGAAGCTCGGGAACTTCCCGAACATCAACGCGTCGGGGAGCTACGGCACCTCGTCGACCGATCCGGGCGGCGGCACGTTCCGCAACGCCGGCTCGATCGGCGTCGCGCTCTCGATCCCGATCTTCGACCGCGGCGTGACGCGGGCGCAGACCGCGCAGGCGCAGGGCCAGCTCGACAAGGCGAACGCACAGCTCCAGATCGCGCAGCAGGGCGTGCAGCTCAACGTCCGCACCGCGCTGGTGAACCTCGTTTCGGCGTACGCCGCGCTCGACCAGACCAACGCCGAGCTGAGCAAGGCGCAGGAGGTCCTGCAGGCGACGGAGGCTCAGTACCGCGCCGGCGTGACGACGCTGCCGCTGCTGCTCAACGCGCAAGTCGGGCTCACCCAAGCGCTGACCGACGAGGTCACCGCGGTGTATACGGTCCGGCAGGCGGAGCAGGCACTGCTATTCGCGGAGGGCGTGAACGCCGCCGGGTGAACACCCCTCGGCGATGACCCAAACGGTCCCGGTTTGGATCGACGATCCCACCAACGCGGCGATCCTCGCGATCAGCGAGGATCGTCTGCAGGGCTTCCAGCTCGATCCGTTCGGCGCAATCGCCGAGCGGAGCGGCGTCGACGTCGCGACGGTCCTCGAACGGGTCGTCGCGATGCTGCGTTCGGGGACGATCCGCCGCGTCCGCCAGACCCTGATGGCGACGAACCTCGCCGCCGGCGCGCTCTGCGCCTGGCAGGTGCCGCCCGAGCGCCTCGACGCGGCGTTCGACTGGCTCTTCCGCGAGGACCCGTTCTCGGGGCACGTCGTGATCCGCACGACCGACGCAGCTGTCCCTGGTGCGAACTATCGCTTGTGGACGACGCTGAAGGTGCCGCAGGGGTTCTCGCTCGAGAAGCACGCGGCGTTTCTGGCGCGCACGATCGGCGCCGAAGCGTACCGTTTGATGCCGGCCAAAGCGCTCTTCGCGCTCGGCGTCGGCCACGTGCGGCGGCGCGGGATCGAGCCGGGCGCTCGCGCCGACGTCCCGGCCGAGATGAAGGACACCGCGATCGTCGAGCTCGACGCGCTGGAATGGCGCGTGCTCGCGGCGCTCAAGCGCGAGTTGACCGTGGCCGAGATCGTGCGCGGCGTGTGGGCTCCGCGCGCGCGTGAGGCCGGCGTCTCGCTCGCGGAGTTCGGCCGCGTCGCGACCGCGCTGAGCGCGAAGGGCGTGATCGGTCGCTTCTCGACCTTCCTCGAGCACGTCAAGCCGAGCGCCGAAGCCGGCGGCCGGAGCGTCACGCGCTACAACGCGCTCTTCCATTGGAAGGTCCCGGCCGGGCGCGAGCTCGATGCCGGCCGCGAGCTCGGCCGCCACTACATCATGACCCATGCGTACTGGCGCGAAGGCGGCCCCGAGTTCCGCGGCGTGAACATCATGGGCGTCGCGCACGGCACCGAGAAGGAGACCGTGCTCGCGCACAAGGCCGCGATCGACGAGCACCTGCGCGAAGCCGGGATCGCGTTCGACTACACCAACGTGTTCTGGGGCGGGCGCAGCGAGATCAAGCCGTCCGAGATCGCACCCGCGGCGTACGTGGAGTTCTGCGCCGCACACCACCTGGAACCGGAGACGATGCGCTCATGATCCGTCGCGTTCTCGTCGTGGGTGCCGCCCTCGCGCTCGCGCTCTCGGCCTGCACCAAGGTTGGCGACACCGTCGCGTCGTCGGGCGGAAACGGCGGCAGCAGCGCGTCGGGTCCGCACGCGAACCGGCTGGTCATGTCGACCGCATCCGACCCGCGCAATCTCAACCCGGCGTTCGCGTCCGCATCGCCGGTGCTCGAGCTCTCGGCGTTCATCTTCTCGTATACGGTGCGCTACGACGACAAGGCGCACCCGGTCCCCGACGCCGTCAGCGAGATTCCGACGGTCGAGAACGGTGACGTCAGCAAAGACGGGCTGACGATCAAGTACAAACTGCGCCACGACATCAAGTGGCACGACGGCGCGCAGTTGACGTGCCGCGATCTGCGCTTCACCTGGCACGTGATGATGAACCCCAAGAACACCGTCGTCACGACCGACGGCTGGAACAAGATCAAAGACGTCGATTGCACCGATCCCTACGTCGCCGTCGTCCACATGAAACACGTCTACGCGCCGTTTCTGCAGCAGCTCTGGAGCGTGAACGGCAACGGCCCGATCATGCCCGAGCATCTGCTCGCGAAGTACAACGACGACCAAGGCAGCATGAACACGGCGCCGTACAACTCGGCGCCGATCGGGAGCGGCCCGTACAAGTTCGTCTCGTGGGACCGCGGCAGCCAAGTGCGGCTCGAGGCGTTCCCGGACTACTTCGGCGGCAAGCCCGCGATCGGCGAAGTGATCTACAAGATCATCCCCGATCAGAACACGCTGGCGACGCAGTTGCAGACGCACGAGCTCGACGTCGGCTGGAACTTGGCCGCGTCGTCGTACGAACGGGTGAAGAACTCGCCCGGAAACACCGTGCTGACCCCGGTGATCTACACCTTCGACCACCTCGATTTCAACCTCAAGCGCCCGCTCTTTGCGGACGTCCGCGTGCGCCGCGCGCTGACGTACGCGATCGACCGGACCGCGATGCTCGAGAAGCTGCGGCACGGGCTTGGCGAGCTGAGCGACACGATGCTCGATCCTTCGCTCTTCCCCGACGCGCAGGATCCGGCGATCATGAAGTATCCTTTCGACCCCGCCAAGGCGAAGGCGCTGCTGGACGAGGCGGGCTGGGCCGTCGGGACGGACGGGATTCGCGTGAAGAACGGCCAGCGGCTGGAGTTCCAGCTCTCGACCCAAACCGAGTCGATCGCCGGGCTTGCGAACGAGAACCAGATCCAGACCTATTGGCACAACGTCGGCGTGAACGCGATCGTGAAGAACTACCCGACGCCGCTCTTCTTCGACAACACGGCGAAGGGAATTCTGCAGGGCGGCAAGTACGATGCCGCGCTGTTCGCCTGGGTCGCCGCCGCCGACATCGATCAGAGCGCGATCTACTCCGGTCACTACCTGGCCCCGAAAGGCCAGAACGCGCTGTTCTGGGACAACCCGGTGGCGACGAAGGCGATGGACGATGCGAACGGGACCGTCGATCAGAAGAAGCGCATCGCGTTCTACAAGATCGTTCAGGAAGAGTTCGCCAAGGACGATCCGTCGGTCATCCTCTGGTTTCGCAAGGACCTCGAGGTGTACAACTCGGCGCTCAAGGGCTTCTCGCCGACGCCGGTGATCACGACGCCGTTCTGGGACCCGCAGGAGCTGCACTACTGAGAGGGCCGGCCGCCGCGCTCGCGCTCGCCGCGTGCGCCGCGCTCCTGCCCGGCGCATCGGGCGCGCAGGGGAGCCGTCACCCGTACACGATCCCGCACGTGCTGCGCTACGCGACGGGTGAGGACATCGTCGGCCTCAACCCGCATCTCGCGCAGCAGTTGACGCTCACCTACATGAGCTCGCTGACGATGGCCTGGCTGGTCAAGTACGACAAGCAGAACCAGCCCGTCCCGGAGCTGGCGACCGTCGTGCCCTCGAAAGCGAACGGCGGGATCTCGCGCGACGGCAAGACGATCACGTACCACCTGCGGCACGACGCGAAGTGGTCGGACGGCGTGCCGTTCACCGCCGACGACGTCCGCTTCTCGTCCGACGTGGTGCGGAATCCGGCCAACAACGAGGGGACGCACCTCGGCTTCGACCAGATCGACCGCGTCGACGTGCCCGACCCGTACACGGTCGTGTTCAGGCTGCAGCGCCCGTACAGCGGGTTCTACGTCAACTTCTTCAGCACGGGCGGCGGAAACCCGTGCGTGCTGCCCAAGCACCTGCTCGACAAGCTGGCGACGATCAACGAAGCGCCGTACAACGCGCTGCCGGTCGGCATCGGCCCGTTCAAGTACGCGTCGTGGAAGCGCGGCGACAGCGTCGAGATGGTCCCCGACCCGCTCTACTTCGGGCGCAAGCCGAAGCTGCAGCGCGTCGTCTTCAAGATCATCACCGACCGCAACACGACGCTCACCCAGCTCACCACGCACGAGATCGACATGTGGGCGAACGTGCCGGCGGCGTTCTTCGACCGGGCGCGCGCGATCCCCGGGATCGCGACCGTGCGGCACGGGTCGTACGCCTACAACCATCTGGACTTTCAGCTCACCCACGGTGCGCTGCGCGAGGCCGCGGTCCGGCAAGCGCTGCGGCTGGCGATCGACCGGGCCACGATCGTCGACAAGGTCCGGCACGGTATCGGCTTGCTCCAGGAGACCCCGTATTCACCGCAGCATCCGTTCCACGTCGACGTCGCGCGCGTTCCGTTCGACATCGGCGCTGCGAACCGCATGCTGGACGCGGCGGGCTGGCGGCGCGGCTCGGACGGCATTCGAGCGAAAGGCAACGACCGGCTCGACTTCACCGTCGTGATCCCGACCGGCCTCCCGGATACCGACACGCTGGTCGAGCTGATCCGCGAAACGTGGGCGAAGGTCGGGGCGCGGTTCGAGGTCAAGCGCTACCCCTCGCCGCTGCTTTTCGCGCCGTTCGGAACCGGCGGCATCCTGTATACCGGCAAGTTCGACGTCGCGCTGTTCGGCTGGTCGACGAACCCGAACGGCGACCTCACCAACCTGTTCGCCTGCGACCGGGTGCCGCCGAAGGGCCAGAACGTGCCGCGGTACTGCAGCCGCGAGGTCGACGCCGCGCTCGCGCGCTTCATCGGCAGCTACGACTACGGCGTGCAGCGCGCCGCGCTCGCCGAGGTGCAGCGAACGATCGCGCGCGACGTCCCGACGGTCGTCCTCGACGTGCGCGAAGACCTCCACGCGTTCAACGACGATTTGCACGGTTTCCGTCCCAATCAAGTCACCGCGTTCGACGATCTCGTCGACGCCGACATCTGAGGTGCCCGTGAAGAGAATACTTGCCGCCATCCTTGCCGCGCTGCTGCTTGCCGGCTGCACCCAAGTCGCGACGTCCGGATCGGGCGGGGCGCCGGATTCCGGCGGGCGCAAGAATCACTACACGACGCCGCACGTGCTGCGGATCGGTGACATCCAGGATTTCGACAACCTCAACCCGCACTTGGCGACGACGCTGCTGTTGAGCAACCTCTCGCAGCTCACGATGGCGTACCTCGTGCGCTACGGCGCGGACAACCGGCCGATCCCGGAGCTGGCGACGTCGGTGCCGACGCAGGCGAACGGCGGGATCAGCAAGGACGGCTTGACGATCACCTGGCACCTGCGCAAGGGCGTCAAGTGGTCCGACGGCGAGCCGTTCGACGCCGACGACGTCGTGTTCTCGACCAACGCCGTGAACAACCCGGCGAACAACGAGGTCGGTCGCGACGGCTGGGAGCTGATCAAGAAGATCGACGAGCCCGACAAGTTCACCGTCGTCTACCACCTGAAGAAAGCGTACTCCGGATATCTGCCGACGTTCTTCGGCTCGGCGGGTGCGAACCCGTGCATCCTGCCCAAGCACATTCTCGGCGCACTGCCGAACATCAACAAAGCGCCGTACAACAGCAAGCCGGTCGGCATCGGCCCGTTCCGTTACGCCGAGTGGGTGCGCGGCGATCATGTCACGCTCGAGGCGAACCCGAACTACTGGCGCGGCCTGCCGAAGATGCAGAAGGTCATCTATAGAGTCATCCCGGACCGGAACACGCTGCTGACGCAATTGACGACGGGTGAGATCGACATGTGGACGTTCGTGCCGGTCGGGTTCGTCGGCCGCGCCACGGCGCTGCCGAACGTTGCCTTCCACCGCGCGCCGAGCTACCTCTACTCGCACCTCGACTTCAACACCTCACACCCCGCGCTCGCCGACAAAGCGGTCCGCACCGCACTGCGGCTGGCGACGGACCGGCGATCCGCGGTTGCGAAGATCAACCATGGCATCGGGATCATCCAGGAGAGCATGATGACGCCGGCGAGCCCATTCTACAGGCCGATCCCGTTCGTGTCGTACGACATCGCCAAAGCGAACACGATCCTCGACGATGCCGGCTGGGTCCGCGGGCCGGGCGGAATTCGCGCGAAGAACGGGGTGAAGCTCAACCTCGAATTTGCGGCGGTCACCGGCAGTCCCGACGCCGACTCACGGATCGAGCTGATCCGCAGCAACTGGGCGCAGATCGGCGTCGGCATCGACCTCAAGCACTACAACTCCGGCCTGTTCTTCCAGCTCACCGGCGGGATCGTGTACGGCGGGAAGTGGGACGTCACGGCGTTCCTGTGGGGGATGACGCCCGACGGCGACCTCAACCCGCAGAACTCGTGTGCGAGCCTGCCGCCGAACGGGCAGAACGTGACGCGCCTGTGCGACCGCGGGCTCGAAACGCTGCTGCAGGCGGAGAAGGCCGCCTACGACGAGAGCAAGCGCACAGCGGTCATCACGCAGGCCATCAAGCTCATCGACGACGATGCGCCGTACGAAGTCCTGTTCATCAGCGAGGACGTGCACGCGTACAACAAAGACCTCACCGGCTGGCACCCCAACAACACCACCCCGTTCGACGACTTCATGAAGGTTGATATCTAGGCGGAGCTCGGTCCGCCGCCGTTTTCTCTGCGGCGGGTGCGCACGACGGCGATGCCGAGGACGATACAGCCCGCGAGGGGCAGCGCGCGCAGCGCGCCCCACGCGGGATCGCGCGCCGTGAGCCCGGCCGCGCGCTGCTCGTCGGCCCAGACCGCGCTGGCGTCGGCGTTCGCCGGGGCGCGGTAGCCCGCCGGCAGCGCGTCCGGCCAAACCGGTGCCGGATGCGCGCGGCCGAGCGGCACGGCGAGGCACGCCAGCGCCGCGATCGCGACGAACGGCACGAGATCGCCGCGCGTCGCGCGCGACCCCGGTCCCAGCAGCACCCATGCGCACGCGAGCGCGAGGCCCAGCACGACGGTCTGCGCCGCGGCCTCCGGGCGCTGCGCGAAGTTGAGCCAGTTCACGCAGATCAGTGCCGCCGCGAACGCGCTCAGAAACCGCGCGCCGCCGCGCGCGCGCAGCGCGAGCACCGTGAGCGGCAGCAGTTCGACGACGAAGTCGTGCTCGTGAAAGAACGGGACGGCGAACGGCAGCGCGACGAGCGCGAGCAGCGTCCCGTCGAGCGGATCGAGCTTCGACCGGACCGTCGCGACGATCGTGACCGCGATCGCGGCGAGCGCGCAGATCGCGCCGGCGGCGAGCGCCCCGGCGGCCGGCGCGCCGAACGCCCACGCGATCGAGGCCGGCGTGTGCTGGATCGTGACGAAGCTCTCGGCGGCGCCGTGCGCGCCGAGCCGGTGGGCGTACGCGAGCAGGCCGCGCGGTCCGGCGCCGGCGAGCGCCAGCGCCGCGAACACCGTCGCGGCGAGCGCTGCGCCGGCGAGCGCGGTCCGGTCGCGCATCCGTGCCGCCAGCGCGATCGTGAGGTTGGGCTGCAGCGCCGCTGTCAGCGTGGCGAGCGCGCCGCCGGCGAGCGCGCCGCGCTCGAACGCGAGCAGCGCGAGCGCGATCGCCGCCGCGGAGACGAGCGCGACCTGGCCGAGCGCGATCGCGCTCGTCTCCGGCCCGCTCGCGAAGCCGAGCAGCAGCGCGCCGGCGAGCGCGGCGACCCGGCGCGTGCGCACCAGCGCGAGCGAGGCGAACGCGAGCCCGCACGCGGCGGCGATGAGCAGCACCGTCCATACCCGCACCGCGACCGGTTGCGGAAGCCGGGCCAGCGCGCCGTAGAGCGGGAGCGCGGCGGCCGGACCGACGAACGGCAGCAGCTCGTCGCGCGAACCGTCGACCGCGTCGATCGCGCGCTCGACCGGCCACACCGCGCGCGACCACGGATCGCCGCCGGCGTTCCAGGTCGCGCCGGCGGCGTAGTAGGCCTCGAAGTCGCGCGCATACGGGCCTTGGGTCGGGGGCGGACGGAAGACGGTGAACGCCGCGGCGAGCGCGATCAGCGCGCCGGCGAGCGCGATCTCACGTCGCAGCGTAGAGGCCCAAGCGTTCGATCCGTCCGTCGTTCCCCATCACGTACGCGACGCCGCCCGGAAAGCGGGCTTCGTACGCCTCGGCGTACACGATCGGTGCCGGACCGCCGACCGCGACCACGTAGCGCGCATCGAGCGACGCGGTCGTCGCGCCGAGCGCGACGTCACCCGGCGAGAGCCGCAGCGCGCCGTAGTCACGCGCGGCAAGACCCGGCGCGCGGTCGGCCTTCGGCAGATAGTATTCGAGCGCGACGAGCTTCCCGCCGGCGTAGAAGAGCGAGAGGAAGTTCCGTGCGCCGTCTTCGCGCGCGGCGTAGGTGTGCCAGCCGCGCATCGGATACGAGAACGCGACGCCGAACGCGTGCTCGACCTCGGCGCGGGTCGTCGTTCCGAGCGCGAACACCAGCCGTTCGGTGGCGAGCACCACCGGCCGGTCGAGCGGCGCCGGCGGAACGTTGCGGCGCGCGCGGTTCCGTTCGTACATCGAGGCCAGGATCTCGACCGCGCGGTGCATCGCGAAGTCGGGCGCGTCTTCATCGCCCGGCGAGCTCATCCGAGCGTGCGGTGCGAGACGGTCGCCGCCGCTCCGGCGACGGCGAACGCGATCAGCCCGAAGTATCCGATCGCGAGGATCACGCGCTGCCGGGGTTCGACGATGTGCTCCCGCGGATCGACCTGGCCGCGCCACGCGGCGATCCCGCGCGGTATCGACGAGATCAGCACGAACGCCAGGATCAGCATCGTGAAGACGCCGTAGGCGTGGAACAGGACGACGTATCCGACCAGCAGCGCGACGCCGACGAGCCAGATGCGGCCGTCGATCGCGCCCGCGACCCGCCCGCCGTCGAACGGGTACGCCGGGATCAGGTTGAACAGGTTGAGGAAGAACCCCACGTAGGCCGCCGCGATCCAGAACGGGTCGCCGGTGATGAGCCCGCAGCTCCAGCACGCGCCGGCGGCGAGGACGCCGTAGACCGGGCCCATGAGCGCCGCGACGGCGTTGCGCGCCGGATCGTCGGTCATCGGCGAGCTGACGAACGCCCCGAGGCCGGGGATGAACATCGGCAGCGAGACCGGGACCCCGTAGCTGCGGAACGTCATGTAGTGGCCCATCTCGTGCACGAGAATCTGCAGGATGAAGATGACGCCGAACTTCCAGCCGAAGAGCAGCGCGTAGAACCACAGCGAGAGGAAGATCGATCCGGCGCTCAATAGGAGCTTCGGCGCCAGCACCAGCCACTTCAGCCCGAAAAGCACCGCAAAGATCGCCTTGAACTTCGCCGCCGCCAGACCCAGCGCGACCAGGATCCCGCCGATCGTGCTCGCGGCCCGTTTCAGCGGGTGCTGGTCCACCGGCAGTTCTCGCCGGCCGGGCGGGTCGTCATCGTGCATGACCCCGTAGTTCTCGCTCGACCGGTCCCGCTCCGTGAATGGCGCCCGGCGCTGCCGGAAGGTGAGGTGCGCTCGCTCTACCTGCACTGGACGGCGCACGGCTACGACGAGGTCTTTCCGGCCTATCACTACTGCATCACGCGCCCGGACGACGTGATCGTCCACCACACGCACGATCTGCGCGCGAACATGCGTGACGTCCGGCTCGACCCGGCGCGTCCGTACGCGGCGCATACCGGCGGGCGCAACTCGTGGGCGCTCGGTCTCGCGATCGCGGCGATGCGCAGCGCGTCGCCGGCGGATTTCGGATCGTGCCCGGTGACCGCGCCGCAGCTCGACGGGATCTGCGCGGTCGCCGCCGTGCTCGCGCGCTTCTACGCGATCGACCTCGCCGCGATCAAGACGCACGCCGAGGCGGCGCTTGAGGACGGCTACTTCGGCGCCGAGGCCGCCGAGCGGCGCTGGGACATCGCGCGCCTGCGCGCGTCGCCCCAGCCGCTCGACCCGGCGGAAGCGGCGCGCACCGGCGACTGGTTCCGCGAGCGCATCGCCGCGCTGCTCGGGCCGGACCGCTGACCCTCGCGGACGCGCTCGCGCTCGCGGCGAGGTTCGGGATCGACGTCACCGGCGCGCGCGCGGTCGCGCTCGCGGGCGGCTACTCGAACGAGACCGTTCGCATCGACGCGGTCGCCGGTGCGTTCGTCGTCCGTCGGTACGGACGATCGCAGGTCAGCGCCGGCGAGATCGCGTTCGAGCATGCGGTCGCCGCGCACGCCGCGGCGCGGATGGACGAGATCGTCGCACCGCTGCGCGACCACGACGGCCGCACCGTGGCGATCGCGCCCGGCGGCGGACTCGCCGCGGTCTTTCCGTACGTCGCAGGGGTCACGGGCCGCAGAGATCCGGCGACCGCGGGCGCGGCGGCGCGCGTGCTCGCGCGGTTCCACCGCGCGGTGCACGATTTCCCCAGTGCCGGCACGGTCCCTCGGCGAGGGATCGTCGATCGCTTGGCGGCGTCGCGCGAACGGTTCGTCCGTTTCGCAGCTGATTCGCTCGTCGGCCGCGCGCTCGACTGGGATGCGTTGATCGCCGCGACGGCCGCGGCGGCGGTCCGCGCGGAACGGCTCGCGCGCGACCTCGACCGCACGATCGTGCACGGCGACGTGAATCCCGGGAACGTCGTGAGCGGAGACGCAGGCGAGGTGCGGGCGCTGATCGACTTCGACTTCGTCCACCGGGCGGAGCGCGTCTACGACCTGGCGACGCTCGCCGATGAGTTCGCGCGCGCGGACGACGATGCTCCGCTCGAGGTCGCTCGCATCGCGGAGCTGATCGCAGCGTACGCCGGCGAAGAACCCCTGGCGCCGAACGAGCGCGAGCTGGTGCCGGAGGCGATGCTGCTGCGCGCGGCCTCGCTGGCGGCGTACGTGACGGCGCGCCACGGCGAGCGAGTCCCCGGTGACGTCGGCGGTGCGCCGCGCTACGCCGCTCGCGTCGCCGAGATCGCGGCCGCGTCCGCCGCGATCCGGGAGGCCGCGCGGAGCTAGCTTCGCGAACGCGTGCTCCCTTGAAGAAGATCGTAGTGCTGGGCGGCGGTTTCGCCGGTGTCGCGGTGGCGCGGCGGCTGGAGAAGAAGCTGCGCCGCGACGAAGCCGAGATCGCGCTCGTGAGCCGCGACAACTTCACGCTGTTCACCCCGATGCTCCCCGAGGTGAGCTCGGGCGGGCTCGAACCGCGCCACGTCGCGACCCCGGTGCGCGCCCAGCTGCGCCGTACGACGTTCGTGCTCGGCGAGATCGCGAGCCTCGACCTGAGCGCGCGCGCGGTCGAAGCGCGACATCCGCTGACCGGCGACGTGACCCGGCTCGCGTACGACCACCTCGTGCTCGCGCTCGGTTCGGTCACCTCGACGTTCGGGATCCCGGGCGTCGCGGAGCACACGCTCCCGCTCAAGACGCTCGAGGACGCCGAGACGCTGCGCAACCGCATCATCGCGGCGCTCGAGCAAGCCGTCGTCACGCCGCCGGGGCCGGCGCGCGCGCGGCTGCTCACCTTCGCGGTCGTCGGCGGGGGCTACACCGGCTGTGAATGCGCCGGCGAGCTGGTCGACTTCTTTCATTCGATCGTGCGCTTCTACCGGCCGCTGCACCTCGACGACGTGCGGATGCTGCTGATCGAAGCCGGCAAAGCACTGCTCGCCGATCTGCCGGAGGCGATGGGGCGCTACACCTCGCGCAACCTCGCGCGGCGGAAGGTGGAGCTGATCATCGGCGACGGCGTCACGCGGATCGACGAGCACGGCATCGCGCTGCAGTCGGGGACGAACGTGCCGTGTGCGACGGTCGTGTGGAGCGCGGGCGTGCGTCCTTCGCCGGTGCTCCGCGACCTCGCCGGCGTCGCGCACGCGCGCAACGGCGGGATCCTGGTGAACGCCGACATGTCGGCGATCGGCGCGCCGGGCGTCTGGGCGATCGGCGACTGCGCCTGGATTCCCGCGAAAGACGACGCGCAGCAGAACGACAGGACGGCGTGGTATCCGCCGACCGCACAGCACGCGATCCGCGAAGGCCCCGCGCTCGCCGACAACGTCGTCGCCGTGCTGCGCGGAACGCCGACCAAGCCGTTCCGCTACACCGCGCTCGGGACGATGGCCTCGCTCGGCGCGCGGCGCGGCGTCGCCGAGCTGCCGGGCGGGTTCGTCCTGACCGGCTTCCTCGCGTGGTTCTTTTGGCGCACGTACTATCTCGCCCGGCTGCCGGGGTTCGACCGTAAGGTGCGGGTCGCGTTCGACTGGACGATCGGGCTGATCTTCCCGCGCGACATCGCCGAGCTGCGCCTCTACACCGAGCGCGGGCAGCACCAGGCCGAGCGCGACGCGGGCCTCGTGCCGCCGCCGCCCGCTTGACACGGAGGCGGCCGAAGCGTAGGCTATAACTATGTTTTTAGTTTTAGCGCTTGCCACGGTCCCTTTCAGCTACGACGGGGCGCTCCGGCCGGGCCAGACGCTGACGATCCGGGACGTCAACGGCGACGTCCGGGTGCGCACCGGCGACCGGCTCGCGATCCACGCGACGAAGCACGCCGAGCGCGGCGACCCGAACGCGGTCGCGATCAAGGTCGAGAACCGGAGCGACGGGATCGTCGTGTGCGTGCGCTATCCGCCCGAGGCGAACCGCGGCTGCGACGAGCGGCGCACCACGCAGGACACCAGCGACAACGATACCGCGGTCGACTTCGACATCACCGTTCCGCACGGCTCGACGGTCAACGCGCAGACCGTGAACGGTTCGGTCGACGTGACGAACGACGGGACGACCGCAGCCGAGACCGTCAACGGCAGCGTGCGCGCCGAGGGACGCGACGTGCGGTCCGCCCGCGCGGTGAACGGCTCGGTGCACGTCCGCGTGCTCGGCGGCGGCGGCTCGCTTTCGGCGAAGACGGTGAACGGTTCGATCGACGTCACGCTCCCGCACGGCAGCGGCGTCACGCTCTACGCGCGCACGCTGACCGGCGGAATCAGCGCCGAAGGCGTCGACGTCCAGCGTCCGCGCTACGGCCCGGGCGCGCATGCGAACGCGACGCTCGGCGACGGCGCCCTCAAGCTCAGCCTCGCGACCGTGAACGGGTCGATCACCCTGACCCGCTGACTAGGCGGCGAGCGCTTCCAGCAGCACGATACGCTGCGGCAGCGGGAGTTGCGCGGCGCGGCGTTCGAGGACGCCGCGCGTGCGCTCGTTGATCGTGCGCAGCTCCTGCGGCGTGTCCCATAGCAGATCGGCCGCGATCTCGTTCAACCGCCCTCGGTAGTCAGCGACTTTTTTTTTGATCTCCGCCGCGACCTCATCGCGTAAGGTCGCGACGAAGGCGCGAAAGGCCGATTCTTCGATCGGTTCGCTCAACAGCGCCGAACCCTGCAGCGGCGTCTCGAGGAAGTGCCGCAGGTCTTCGTAGGCGATGGGGACGCGCTTGGTCTCCGCGTCCGCGAACAGCTGGGCCCATCTGAACTTCTGCGCGAGGTAGTAGAGGTCGACTGCATCTTTGACCTCCGCCCGATTCTCGAACGCGCCGATCTTGTTGGCAGCGATGTCGCGCAACGCGTGCGCGTGCACGCCGAGCGAGGACGGCTGCGGCGCCTCGAGCCGCCGGCTGTCCGGCGCCACGTCGACCTGAATGCGCTGCGAGCCGTCGCCGACCCACATCCGCATGAACGCCGCCGATTCGGTCATGGGTTCAACGACGAATCCGGCGGACTGCAGATCGTTCGCGAAGTCGCGCCCGAGCTGCCCCGCATGTCCGCGCTGCGTGAACAGATCGATGTCGTCGGAATAGCGGTGGTGGAGATAGAGCCGCGCGAGCGCCGTCCCGCCGGTCAGCACGAGCTCGTCACCGTACGTGGCGGCGACGGCGAGAATGCGGTCTTGCAGCGGATAGAGGACGCGCTCATACTGCGCCCGCTCGTCGGGCGTCGCGACCCGGAACGGCGGTACGCTCAGCATGCGGCTATCATAACACGGACCCGTCGATTCACGCCGACCCGCCGACGAAGGAAGGCTGACCCGCGTATACGCGGGTCATGCCGAAGGATTCGGCAAGCGTCAGCGAGCCGAATCCACCCAGGCGTCGTCGCGGGCGGCGTAGGTGTTGCCGTAGAGGCTGGCGGCTTCCGGGTACGGTTCGGCTTCGACTTCGTCGGTGGTGCGGTTCACCAGCTCGGTGATCTCGCGTTTGATCGCCTTTGCGTCGTCGTCGGTGATCGTACCGCGCGCGAGCAGGTACTGCTCGAACTTCGGGACGGGATCGTTCGAGCGCTGGCCGGCGACCTCGTCGCGGCTGCGGTACGTCCGGTCGTCGTCATCGGTCGTGTGCGAGAGGAAGCGGTAGCACTTCGACTCGACCAGCACCGGACCGTGGCCGCCGGCCGCGTGCGCGCGCGCGTCGCGCACGGCCGTGTAGACCGCGACCGGATCGAAACCGTCGCACGTCACGCCGCGCATCCCGTACGCCGCGGCGCGCGCCGCGATCACCGGCACGCGCGTTTGTTTGCTGATGTGCGTCGAGATCGCCCACTCGTTGTTCTCGCACAGGAGCACCACCGGCAGCGCGTGCACGGCGGCGAAGTTGAGCGCCTCGTGCCACTCGCCTTGCGAGGTCGCGCCGTCGCCGAACTGACAGAACACGACGCGATCGTGTTCGCCGCGGTACTTGAGCTTCCACGCTGCACCGACGGCGTGCGTGCATTGGGCCGCGATGATCGAGGAGATCGAGGCGATCCCGAGCGCGCGCGCGGTGACGTGGTTGATGATCGAGCGGCCGCCGGTCGTGTCCCGCGCGCGCGCCAGCTGCGAGCGAAACAGATCGACCAGCGGGAAGCCGCAGGCGAGGATGATGCCGGTGTTGCGGTAGTACGGGTAGAGCAGATCGCGGCCGCGCTCGAACGCGAGCCCGGTCCCCGCCTGGACCGCTTCGTGACCCTCCGAGCCCATCGCGATCCCGATCTTCCCTTGGCGGTTGAGCTGGAAGCCGCGCGTGTCGACCGCGCGCTGCGTGAGCATGTCGCGGTACAGCTTGAGCAGCTGATCGTGGGAGAGTTCGGTGCCGGCCGGGGTGCTGAGCGCCATCGCCGGGAGCCTTCCGCGGCTGCGCGCGCGCCCCTACCAAGCGGTCGGGCGGGGAACGGCGCCGCACGCTCGGAAGAGCCCCGCGATGCGTATCGGTTTTCCCCTTACCGCCGCCGCCGCCGTCCTGGCTGCGGTGCTTTCGTCCGCGGTCGGGGCGCCCGCGGCACCGGCCGCCGAAACGGGGCCCGCGTCGCCGCGCAAGCCGGCGCCGAAACCGGCGGTCACGTCGTCGCCCGGGCCCGATACCGACGGGGTGAAGTTTCGCGCGATCGGCCCGGCGGTCTCGGGGGGACGGATCGGCGCCGTCGCCGGCAGCGACCGCGATCCGGCGCTGTACTATGCGGGCGGGGCCGGCGGCGGCGTCTTCAAGTCGAGCGACGGCGGCTCGTCGTTCCAGCCGGTCTGGGACGCGGCTTCGAAGTTCGGCGCGATCGGCGCGATCGCCGTCGCGCCGAGCGATGACAAAACGGTGTGGGTCGGGACCGGTGAGGCCGCGCCCCGCAACGACGTTTCGTACGGCGACGGCGTGTGGCTCACGCGCGACGGCGCGAAGCACTGGACGCACGCGGGGCTCTCCGACACCGCGCTGATCTCGAAGATCCTGGTCGATCCGAAGAACCCGCGGCGCGCGATCGTCGGCGCGCTCGGCGATCCATGGAAGGACAGCCCGGCGCGCGGTGTGTACGTGACCGCCGACGGCGGGCGCAGCTGGTCGAAGACGCTGTACGTCGGGCCCGCCAGCGGCGCTGCCGACCTGGCCTGGAATCCGAAGGCCCCGAGTACGGTATTCGCCGCGATCTGGCAGTTCCGCCGGCAGCCGTGGATCGCGACCAGCGGCGGCGCCGCCGACGGCTTGTACCGTTCGCGCGACGGCGGCCGTACCTGGGCGAAGATCCAAGGGCACGGCTTTCCGACCGATACGCTCGGGCGGATCGGCGTCGCGGTCGCGCCGAGCGACCCGCGCCGCGTGTACGCGGTCGTGCAGTCGAAGCAGGGGACGATCTGGCGCTCCGACGACGGCGGCGATACCTGGCGCCGCGTCTCCAGCGACACGACGCCCGAGCAGCGGCCATTCTACTTCAGCCACCTCGGCGTCGACCCGCGCAACAAGAACCGCGTCATCGCCGTCTCGATGTACCTGACGCTCTCGAAAGACGGCGGGCACACCTGGAAGCACCTCACCGGTTCGGTGCACGTCGACAACCACGCGCTCTGGTGGTCGGCCGACGGAACGCGCATCCTCGAAGGCAACGACGGCGGCGTGATCCTCAGCCGCAACGGCGGCGAGGGCTGGGCCTTTCTCGACCGCATCCCGCTCGCGCAGATCTACCACGTCGGCTTCTCCGACGAGAAGCCGTACCTGATCTGCGGCGGCCTGCAGGACAACAGCTCGTGGTGCGGGCCGACGACGGCGCGCAACGGGATCGGCCTGATGAACCGCGACTGGTTCGCGATCGCGGGCGGCGACGGGATGTTCGCGATCCCCGATCCGTCTGATCCGAACTTCATCTGGACGAACACGCAGGACGGCGTCCTCGGCATCTACGACCGCACGGCGCGCCAGAGCGTCGACGTCTCGCCGTTCCCGCGCGACGTGTTCACCTCGATGAACTCGTACGCGCGCTCGCCGTATCGCTTCAACTGGAACGCGCCGCTCGCGTTCTCGCCGCAGGACGGCCACGTCGCCTACTTCGGCGGCAACGTCGTCTTCATGACGACCGACCGCGGCCGGCACTGGACGCCGATCAGCCCCGACCTCACCCGCAACGAAAAAGCGCACCAGCGCCCGTCGGGCGGCCCGATCAACCTCGACGTCTCGGGCGCGGAGTATTACGACACGACGCTCGCGATCGCGCCGTCGCCGAAAGACGCGAACGTGATGTGGGCCGGGACCGATGACGGGCTGGTGCAGCTCACCCGCGACGGCGGCGCGCATTGGACCGCGGTGACGCCGCACGGCTGGCCGAAGTACGGCCGCGTCGAGGTGATCGAAGCGAGCCCGCACGCGGCCGGGACGGCGTTCACGCTGCTCGACCGCCACGATCTCGGCGACTTCCGCCCGTACGCGTTCGTCACCGACGACTACGGCGCGACGTGGCGCTCGATCGCGGCGAATCTCCCGGCGAACGCGCCGGTGCGCGTGATCCGTCAGGACCCGCGCGAGCCGAACCTGCTCTACGCGGGAACCGAGAACGCGCTGTGGATCTCGTACGACCGCGGCGGGCGCTGGGAGCGGCTGCGCGCGGGCTTCCCGGTCGTGCCGGTCTACGACATCCACGTGCAGCCGGCGGCGAACGATCTGCTGATCGCGACCCACGGACGCGGGTTCTACGTGCTCGACGATCTCGCGGCGCTGCAGCGGCTCGCCGCGGCGCGCAGCGCCGGCGTGCAGTTCTTCCCGGTGCGCGAAGCGACGCTGTGGGCGGCGTGGCCGTCGATCGAGGCCGGCGACGGCAACGCGCTGCCCGCGAACCAGTTCTCCGGGCCGAACGCGCCGAGCGGCGCCGTGCTCACGTTCTACCAGCGCACGAAAGCGGCGGCGCGCCCGTGGTTCGAGATCGTCGACGCGACCGGCAAGGTGGTGCGCACGCTGCGCGGCAAGGTGCCGTTCGATCCGCACGATCCGCCGAAAGAGGAGCGCGCGAAGTACGCCGTCAGCAACGACCGCGGGCTGAACCGGATCACCTGGAGCGGCAACGAGAACGGCCCGGCGCGTTGGCTCGGCACCTCGTTCCAGAATGCCGGTCCGGGCGAAGGTCCCGAGGCGCTGCCGGGGCGCTACACCGCGCGCCTGCACCTCGGCGCCGGCGTCTACGACCAGCAGTTCACGCTCGCCGACGATCCGCAGAGCCCGTTCACCGCGGAGCAGCGCGTCGCGCGACACGCCTATCTCGTGACGGTGTACCACTGGATCGACGGACTCGACAAGGCGTTGAACGAGATCGACCGGCGCATGAAGCAGCATCCCTCCGCGGCGCAACGGGCGGCGCTCACGGCGCTGCGCGACGAGCTCTCGTCGAACGCGTTGCACGACGAGGACGGGATCGGCCGGCCCGACCGGATCCGCGAGCGCGCCTTCGGGCTGACGGGACCGTTCGGTGGGAACCTGCAGCCGCCGTTCGAGCAGCACCAGGCCGCGCTCGACGCGCTCAAACCGGACGTCGCGACCGCGTTCGCGCACATCGCGGCCGTGCTGGGCGCGCGCTTCGGCTCGCCGTGAACGCGGAGCCGCGCAAACCGTACGACATCGACTCGCTGACCGACGTCGCGCTGCGGGTGTTCGCGGAACGCGGCTACGACGGCGCGTCGATGGACGACGTCGCGCGCGCCGCCGGGATCACCAAGGCCTCGATTTACCACCACGTCAGCGGCAAGGAAGCGCTGCTCGAACGCGGGCTCGGCCGCGCGCTCGACGCGCTGTTCGCGATCCTGGACGAGCCGGCGGCGCGCGACGGCTCGGCCGCGGTCCGCTTGCGTCACATCGTCGAGCGCGTCGCCGACACGACGCTGCACCTGCTGCCGGAGCTGACGGTGCTGTTCCGCATCCACGGCGCCTCGAAGAGCGAGCGCAACGCGGTCGAGCGGCGGCGCGCGTTCGACCGGCTGGTGACCGAGATCATCGGGCAGGCGCAACGCGACGGCGACGTGCGCGCCGACGTCGACCCGCGGCTGACCGCGCGGCTGATCTTCGGCATGTCGAACTCGGTCGTCGAGTGGTACCGCAGCGGGACGCTCACGCGCGCGGCGATCGCGCGCGCCGTCGTCGCGATCGCCTTCGACGGGATCGCCGTGCGCTGACGCGCGCGGCTACGCGTCGCGCAGGTCGTCGCCGGCGAGCAGCGAGATGCGCTGCTCGAGCGCGCGGACGCGCAACGCGATCGCGTCGGAGCCCGTCGCGGGCTCCTCGTCGTCCGCGACGCCGTTCGCGAGGTACCACGCGCTCGTGTCGAGCTCTTTCGCGAGGCGCAACCCGATGACGAAGCTCGCCATCTTCGTCTGACCGCTCTCCATCTGGCGGATCGCGCCTTCGGTGACGCCGACGCGAAGGGCGAGGTACGCGCAGCTGAACCCGAGGCCGACCCTCAGGCGGCGGAGGCGTTCGCCGAAGCCCTCGACGCGGGGTCGCGCGCTCGTCGCCTGCATCGGCTCACGGCCTGCACGGCGCATCCGCCGCCGGGCGGACGACGCCGGTCGTGCGGTAGCCGCGTACGTCGTAGCGGGCGAGGATCCAGGGCCGCAGCATCGCGCGGTCCTCGCGCTCGAGGCGTTCGATCTGCCGCTGGACCTCGTGGAGGCTCGGCGGGATCGTCGCAAGGTCGGGGCGGAAGCGGTCGTGCGGTTCCATCGGACTCCGTCTCTTCGCCCGTCGCTATCGAACACCTGTTCGATTCCATGGCGAGCGAGCCGTCCCCCGGCTGGGTACGCTGGCGCGGATGGAAGAGGAGCGGCACGAGCTGTGCGTGATCGGTGCGGGGACCGCCGGGTTCGCCGCGGCCGAGGCGGCGCGCGCCGCCGGGCGGGACGTGCTGCTCGTCGCCGGCGCGGAGGAGCTCGGCGGCACCTGCATCCTGCGCGGCTGCATGCCCGCGAAGACGCTCCTCGCCGCGACCCAGCTCGAGAGCGAGGTGGAGAAGGCGAACGCCGCCGGCGTCGAGACCGGCGCGATCCACGTCGACCTGCCGGCGATCATCCGCCGCAAGCGCGCGCTGGTCGACTACTTCGCCGACGACCGCGTGCACGATCTCGAGTCGTATCCGCTGGTGCGCGGCGACGCGCGTTTCGTATCGGCCGATACGATCGTCGCCGCAGGCCGGCGGATCGTCGCCGAGCGGTTCGTGATCGCGACCGGTGCCGCGGTCGTTCCGCCGGCGATCGACGGGCTCGATCGCATCGCGACGATCACCAGCATCAGCGTGCTCGAGATGACGCACGTACCGCGCAGCGTCGGGATCATCGGCGGCGGCCCGATCGGGTGCGCGTTCGCGCAGTTCTTCGCGCGCCTCGGCAGCCGGGTCACGCTGTTCCAGGACGCGCCGGAACTGCTGCGCAACGACGATCCCGACGTCGGCACCGCCGTGCGCGCGGCGCTCGAGCGCGACGGCGTCGAGGTGGTGGTCGACGCGGACGTGCGCCGCGCGCAGCGCGACGGCGAGATCTCGGTGCTGTTCGCCGAAACGGCGCGCGGCGCGCACGGGGCGCGCTGCGAGGTCGTGCTGCTCGCGACGAACCGCCGGCCGCACGTCGCCGCACTCGACCTCGCCGCCGGCGGGATCGAGGGGGACACGGCGCGCGGGGTCGTCGTCGACGGAACGCTGCGCAGCGTCTCCAACCCGCGCGTCTTCGCGGCCGGCGACGTGCTCGGGCGCCGCGCGCTCGTTCACAGCGCGGCGTACGCCGGCGGTCTCGCCGCCGGGAACGCGTTCGCGGACCGGCCGGTCGCAGCGGACTGGCAGCGCTGGGAATCACACGCGCTCTACACGCAGCCGCAGGTCGCGGTCGCGGGGCTCACCGAGCGCGAGTGCCGCGCGCACGGCATCGCCGTGCGGGTTGCGCGACTGCCGGCGAGCGAGGTCGGCAAAGCGCTGGTGAGCGGGCAGGCGGAGGGGTTCGTGAAGATGCTGGCGCGCGAGGACGACGGCCGCGTCGTCGGGATCGCGCTCGTCACCGACGACGCGATCGACCTCGCCGGCGAAGCGATCGCGCTGATCGACCGCGGCGCGACCGCGCGCGAGATCGCCGAGATGCCGCACCTGCACCCGACCATGAGCGAGCTGCTGGGTCGCGTCGCCGAGAAGCTGTGCTAGCGGACTAGTTCTGGCAGAGCGCCCGCAGCTCGTCGAGCGAGCCGTTGAACACGTCGAGATCGACGCCGCCATCGATCCCGGCGACGGTGCCCGACTGGCTGTACTGCCAAAACGTCCACGATTCCCAGGCGGTGATCTGCGGCGGCGGCGGTTGCAGGATCGGCGGCGTCTTGCTGCTCGGCGGTGGTGCCGTCACGCCTTCGAGATATGAGGGCGCCCAGAACGGATGGCCGGAGAAATCGCCGGTCGCGCCGAGTGTCCCCGACCAGCAGCCGTCGTTGACGTAGAGCACGCAGCGCACGCCCGTCGCATGCTGCACGATGTTCAGGAACGTAGCGACCGCGGCGACGTTCTGGCCCGCCGGCGGGACCCCATCCGTCGTCTCGAGATCGAGCATCGGCGGCAGCGCGCCCTTCTGTGGTGGGCACACCGAGAGAAAAAACCGTGCCTGTGCGGCCGGGTCGGCGTTGAAATCGAAGAAATGGTAGCCGCCGCACAGCATCCCCGCGGCGCCGGCGTCTTGCCACTGCGCCGCGAACGTCGCCGAGGTGTAGTTCGTCGACTCGGTCGCCTTGATGTAGACGAACGAGTATCCGGCGTCGTGGACCTGACCGAAGTCGACGCCCGGCTGATACGCGGAGACGTCGATGCCGTTGACCATGGGCTCACCCCTCGAGTAGCTGCCTGCCTCGCGGGCGATTTCCGTCCCGAACCGGCTTCTCCCGGTTGATCCCCGGGGCTCGCCGGGGTATACTCGTCCCTGACCTACCATTCGGTAGGGAGAGGATCGCACGCAAGATGGCCATGACCGCGCAGAACCAGCTCGTCGTCCCGCGCGAGGGGTTCACGCCGTATCCGGAAGTCCCGCAGCCCAACATCTTCCCGATGGAGTGGCGCGTCGAGACCCCGAAGCTCGCCGAGCTCTACGAGCGCGCGAAGCGGCACGTGTGGAACCCGTCCGATTTTCCGTGGGACGAGCTGCGCGCCGAAGATTTCACCGAAGAGCAGCGGCTGGGGATCATGTACTGGTACGCGGTGCTGGCGAACTTCGACGGCTCAGGACCGGCCGTGTTCGCGAAGGCGACGATCCACGCGTTCGAGACGCACCAGGAAGATCCGATCCGCAAGTGTTTCTTCTCGATCACGCACGACGAGATGAACCACGAGGAAGTCTGCCAGCGCGCGATTCAAAAACTGATCCCCGGCGGCCCGATGGACTTCGACGCGAAGAGCGATCTCGCCAAGGCCGCGCAGAACAACATCGGCTGGCTCTACCACAACGGCGGCCGCTACTGGTCGGGCTACAGCGCCTCGCTCGCGAAGTATCCGCTGAGCGTGCTGTTCACTTCGTTCATGATGGGCGAGGTCGCGTCGTCGACGCTGTTCTTCGGGATGTCGAAGAAGGCGACGCATCCGCTCTTCAAGGAGATCTTCAAGAAGGTCGGTCAGGACGAAGCGCGCCACCTCGCGATCTGCCTGACCGTGCTCGAACGCGATTGGCCGGGACTCTCCGACGAGTACAAGACGATGATCACGAAGCAGTTGCGCGCGGGCTTCGTGTTCCTCAGCATGATCCTGTGGGAGCCGCCGAACCAGTTCTGGGACATCCCCGACTATTTTCTGCCGAATCACCGCGTGCTGGTGCAGCATGCGCGCGACGCCGGCCTCGGCGTGCTGACCTACGACGAGCAGGCCGAGAACTGGAAGACCGCGCTGGCGCGCGTGCGCGCGATCGTCGGCGAGTGGGGGATCGAGTTCCCCGCGATCCCCGAGCTCGACCTCGACGGCGTCGACGTCGGCCACATCGGACCTGAGGATATCATTCCGGTTTTCTAGCACCCCCCGTGTCATCCTGAGCTTGTCGAAGGGCTGGGTTTTTAGGTCAGGCGAAACGCGATCACCAAGACCGCCGTGACCGTGATCAGAATCGGCAGCGTTGCGCGCAGCGTGCGCGCGGGCGCGATGCGATAGGTGATCTTGCGCGCGAGCTCGATCTGCCGGTCGATGAGCCAGCCGGCGTAGACGGCGACCTCGGCGATCGTGACGAACGCGAGCGCGAGCACGAGCTGGACGCGCTCTTGCGGCGGATCGATCCCGAGCGCGATTCCGAGGATGATCAGCACCGCGACGAGGACCCCCGGCGCGAGCCACAGCACGGCTTTCGGCCCGAACCGTTTCGAGGGCCGCCCGTCGATGCGAATGCGCAGCGGGACGCGTTTGGGCACCGAGGGATAGCGGAGCGCGACGTGCCTGATCAGGAGCAGCGTGGCCGCGACGGCGACGGCGTACGCTATGGGAACGATCACGCTCGCGAATACCGCAACCGAGCGGTTCGGGTTACGCGGGGCCGACCGGCCCGTGCTCCGAAGCGATCTGCATGACGACGACCCTGGCCCCCGGCGCGGGTTTCCTCGAGCGCCACCGCGAGAAGCTCGACCAGGCACGCGAGGCGATTCGTACGCGCGCCTTCTACAGCGCGTTCCCCGAGAGCCCGAGCGTCCGGATCTACGGCGAAGCGGCACCCGGCGAAGGGAAGGCGGCGTTCGATGCGCGGCTCGGCAATGCGTTCGCACTCGAGCAGCCCTCGAGCGGTGAGGTGCCGGGGAGCGAACGCTCGCCGTACGGGATCGCGCTCGGCATGCGCTATCCCGCCGCCGACGTCGATGCGCTGATCGCGGCTTCGCACGCCGCCGGCGAAGCGTGGGGAAGAGCGACGGCCGACGCGCGCGCCGGCGTCGCGCTCGAAGCGGTCGCGCGGATCAACGCGCGCTCCTTCGAGATGGCCCACGCCGTGATGCACACGACCGGCCAGGCCTTCGTGATGGCGTTCCAGGCCGGCGGACCGCACGCGCAGGATCGCGCGCTCGAAGCGATCGCGTACGCCTACGACGAGCTCGCGCGCGTCCCCAGCGACGTCGTATGGGAGAAGCCGGCGAAACCGGAACCGCTGCGCGTGAAGAAGACGTTCACGGCCGTTCCTCGCGGAATCGATCTCACCATCGGCTGCTCGACGTTCCCGACGTGGAACGCCTACCCCGGCATCTTCGCGAGCCTGGTCACCGGCAACACGGTGATCGTCAAACCGCATCCGCAAGCGGTGCTGCCGCTCGCGATCACGGTCGAGATCATCCAGGACGTCCTGCGCGAGGCGGGTTTCGATCCCAAGGTCGTGCAGCTCGCCGCCGACACACCGGAAGCGCCGCTGGCGAAGGTGCTCGCGCAGCGCCCCGAGATCGCACTGATCGACTACACGGGCTCGACCGAGTTCGGCGACTGGCTGGAACGCAACTCGCGCGCGCTGGTCTACACCGAGAAGGCCGGCGTGAACAGCGTCGTCATCGATTCGACGGCCGACGCGAAGGGGATGTTCCGCAACCTCGCGATGTCGCTCTCGCTCTACTCCGGGCAGATGTGCACGACGCCGCAGAATCTCTTCGTACCGAAGGACGGGATCACGGCCGGTGACGAGCACCTCGCGTTCGACGACGTGGTCGCGGGTCTCGTCAAGGCGATCGACGGACTGCTCGGCGATCCGGAGCGCGCGGCGGGGCTGCTCGGCGCGATCGCGACCGACGGGACGCTGCACCGGATCGACGAGGAGAACGCGAAGCCGGGCGTCGTGCGGAAGAGCGCCGTCGTCGCGAACGCCGAGTTTCCGGACGCGCGCGTCCGCTCGCCGCTGATCGCGGTCGTCGACGCGGCCGACCGCGAGCGGTACGGGCGCGAGGCGTTCGGGCCGATCGCGTTCGTCGTGCGAACGGCCGATACCGACGAGTCGCTGCGGCTCGCGACCGACGCGGCCCAGCGCCGCGGCGCGATCACGGCGATCGTCTACGCGACGAGCGACGAAGTGATCGCGAAAGCCGAGCGCTGGGCGCGCGACGGCAAGGTGAACCTCGCGGTCAACCTGACCGGGCCGCTGCTCGTGAACCAGTCGGCGGCGTTCAGCGACTTCCACGTCACCGGCGGCAACCCGGCGGGGAACGCCTCGCTGACCGACGCCGCGTTCGTCGCCAACCGCTTCCGCATCGTCGAAACCCGCACGCCGGTCGCGTGAGCACCGCCGAGCTGACCGGCGACGCGCTCGCGCTGGCGTGCGCTGAGGCGATGCTTTCGCGCGACGCGGCATCACGCGCGCTCGGCATCGTGCTCGAGGGCGCGCGGCCCGGGTGGGCGCGCGCTTCGCTGCGCATCACGGAGAGCATGGTGAACGGCCACGCCATCGCGCACGGCGGCGTGACCTTCACCTTGGCCGACTCCACGTTCGCGTTCGCCTGCAACTCGCGCAACGAGCCGAACGTCGCCTTGCAGGCGTCGATCTCGTACATCAACGCGGTGAAGCTCGGCGACGTGCTGGTCGCCGAAGCGCAGGAGCGCTCGTCGAAGGGGCGCACCGGCGTGTACGACATCACCGTGACGCGCGGCGACGGCGAGCTGGTCGCGCTGTTCCGCGGCGTGTGCTATCGCATCAAAGGCACCGTCTTGGAGGGCGCCGGCACCTGACCGGCGCCTAGTAACGGCCGAGGATGCGCTGTTCGCCGCCGATCTCGGCGAGCGCGGCGGCGAGCCGCGCGTCGTCGACGTTGGTGAGCTCGACGAAGAAGCGGTAACGGAACGGAACGCGCCGGTCGGGCCGCGCGATCAGGAACCGCAGGTCGATCGCCCGGTCGGCGAACGCGCTGAGCGCGTCGCGCAGCGAGCCGGGCCGGTCTTCGACGGAGATCCCGACGCACGCCCGGTCGCCGATGTCGTTGCCCCCGTCCGCTGAGCCGGCGGGCGCGAGCAGAAAGAACCGCGTGGAGTTCTCGCTCTCGTCCTGCACGGCGCGCGCGAGGATCGTGCCGCCGTGAATCTCGGCGGCGAGCGCGGGACCGATCGCTGCCAGCGTCTCGTCCTCGACGGCGACGATCTCGCGGACCGCACCGGCGGTGTCGGTCGCCGTCGAACGGCGCCAGCCGCGCGAGGTGATGAGCCGGTGCACCTGTGCCAGCGCGACCGGATGCGAGCGCACCTCCTGAATGCCATCGAGCGTCGCGCCGGCGACGCCGATCAAGCACAGCTCGATCGGCAGCTTCGTCTCGCCGCGAATGCGCAGCCCCGCGTGTTCCCACAGCAGCTCGTAGTTGCGCGGTACGGGTCCGACGATCGCGTTCTCGACCGGCAGCACCGCGTAGTCGACCTCGCCGGAGGCGAGCGCCTGGACGGCGGCGTCGAACGACGGGTAGCCGCGCGTCTGGGCCCCCGGGACGAGCTCGCGCGCGGCGACGTCGCTGAACGCCCCGGCATGCCCTTGGTATGCGACGGTCGCCATCGTGCTATGTAGGAGCGTTCGCGGCGGCGCCGAGGCGGAACGCCGCGATGTATGCTTTGAAGATCACTCGGTAGTCGTCGTGGACGAAGCGCACGCTGCGCGCGCCGATCCGCTCGAAGCCCGGCATCAGCTCGACGAAGTCGGCGTTGTGCGTCTGCGGGAAGTCGAGCTCGAGCGCGATCGGCGCGTCGAACGTGAACGGCTTCGCCTCGGCGAGGCGCTCGATCGCGGACTTCGCGCCGGCGCGGATCAGCTCGCGCGCCCGCGGCGGCGAGAGCGAGTTGGTGGCGTAGCGGCCGATCGAGTCTTTCACGATGACGCCGGTGATCCACGGCATGACGGCCTTCGTCTGCTCGATGCAGGCGCGGTCGCCGGTGATCAGCACGACCGGGACGCCGGCGAGCCCGAGCATCGCGGCGTTCAGCATCGCTTCGCTGCAGGCGCGGCCGTTGACGCGCGTCTCGCGCAGCGTGTCGCCGGTGTAGGTGTGATCGAGCGTCGCGTCGGCGGTGCCGATCGCGCCGTGGTAGCCGGTGAAGAACGCCGCGTCGAACGAGCCGTCGATCCCCTCGGCCATCGAGAACGGCTTTCGGTTTCCGTAGATCATCCGCACGTCGTCGGGCAGCTCGTCCCACAGCACGTTCCGCATCGAAGCGTGCGAGTCGTTCACCAGCACGTCGCCGGCACCGGCCTCGCGCGCACCGTCGATCGCGGCGCGAACCTCCTGGGACATCAGCCGGCGGTAGTACGGGTACTCGGTCGTGTTGGTGGGGTCGACTTGCGTCCAGGTGCAGACGGCGGCCGTCCCTTCCATATCGCACGAGATGTAGAGCCGAGGTGCAGACGAGCGCGTTGCGGTCATGATCCCAACTCTTGGAGCGCCGTGCGCGCCTCGGCGACGCGCGGGTCGTCGGGGCCGGCGACGGTCAGGTACTTCTTGAAATCGGCGATCGCGTCGGTGCGGCGTCCGATCGCGCGCAGCACGACGCCGCGGTTGAAGAGGGCGGCGTGGAAATCGGGCCGCTGGTGCAGCACCAGATCGAGCTGCTTGAGCGCGTCGAGGTCGCGCCCGCCGCGATGCAGCGTCGTCGCGTAGTCGGTGCGTACGTCGGGGTTGGTCGGGTCGAGCGCGAGCGCGCGAACGTAGAGCGCCGCCGCCTTGTCGAACTTCTGGGCGTCGTACTCCATGTTGGCGAGCTGCACGAGCGCGGCCAGATCCTTCGGGTTGCGTGCCAGCCGCGCGCGCAGCTCGGTCAGCTCCTGCATCACCGGGGCGGGCGGCCCGCCGACCGCCGATCCGCCGCCGACGCCGGCGCCGGGGAGCGCGTTCGAGCCAGACGAAATCGGCCCGGTCCCGGTCTGCGGGACGGTGAACGTTCCCGGCGGATCGGTCGCGATCGGGGCCGGCGTCGCCTGGATCCGCGCGTCGCCTTGCTGCGAAACGCTGGCTGGTCCGAACGCCGACCCGGTCGTGCTGAAGCCGATCCGCAGAAACCAGCCGACAATTCCGAGGAAGAGCACCGCGAAGACGGCCAGGATCGGAAGCGCGATGCGCGCCGGGAGTCCCACGCGACCCTCTTGGCGAAGAAGCCATCGTGCTCCCCGGTCTGCCCGACGTTGCCGAACTGCAGTTGCTCTTCGCGCAGTACAACTGGATGTATTTCGCCGGTGAGATTCCGTCGTACCGCATCGGCTACAACGCGCGGTTCTCGAACTCGGCCGGCCGCATTACCTACAAACCGCCGGTGATCGAGCTTTCGCCCAAGCACCTCACCGGAAAGCTCGAAGAGTTGCGTGAGACCTTGCTCCACGAGATGATCCACGCCTGGCTGCACGCGCGCGGCCAGAGCCCCGGCCACACCGCGACCTTCAAGAAGAAGATGCGCGAGCTGGGCCTGCGCTCGATCTACCACGACCTCGGCCGAGCGACCCCGCTCAACGAGTCGACGAAGCGCTACATCGTACGCTGCGAAAAATGCACGCTGGAAGTCCTCCGCAAGAAGAAGCCCTCACCGAACCTGGTCTGCGCGCGCTGCCGCAAACCGCTGATCGCCTTCGAAGTGCTCGAGATGCGGCCGGTCGAGCTGAGCCGCGCTGCTAGAGGGCGGCGCTGAAGTAGCTGTAGCCGTTCTCTTGGAGGACGGCGGTCGAGCTGATCCCGGCGGGAACGATATCGGTGCCGGGGAGCGTGTGCTCGCGCAGGTGGGCTTGAATCGCGTTGGCGTCGTTCCCTGCACCGGCCGTGTAGCCGGCGGCGACGATGCGGTTCGCGATCTCGCCGAGCGCGGTGTTGCAGATGAAGATCCGTACGCCGCGCGCGAGCAGCGCCGGAACGGAGCGGTCGCCGCGCGGTCCGGCCGAGGCGGCCGCGTGCGACCACGGGTTGCCTTGGGTCGCGTCGGTCGTGAGCCAGTCGCCTTGGAACTTCCGCACGAGCTCGGCAAGCTTGTGCTCGCGCCAGGCCGTGTCGTCGAGCCCGAGCACGCACGACGAACCGAACAGCACGACCGCGATCTGCACGTTGCTCGCCGGCTCCTTCCAGCCGTTCTCGAACCCGTTCATCGTGTTGACCGCGAACTGCAGCGGAGCCGCGTCGTTGACCCGCGCCGCGCCGATCGCTTGGCGGTGCTTCGCGCTGCTCGCGATCCGCGCGACGAACGCCGGCTCATCGAGGATCGTCCCCGTCGCTGCGCGCGCCGGCGTCCCCGCCGCGGCGATCGCGACCGTCGAGACGGCAGTCACTGCGAGAAATTCGTTCCGCGTGCTCATGCATCGCCTATTCGCCATTCGAAGGTAGCCCCTTTGCCGTTGCCCATTCCCACGTGATGAGGACGATGCTGGGGCGGCTCGATGGCGTCGACGCGCCGGGCCCGAGACCCGTCGTGCAGCGGGTTCGATTCCCGCCCGTTCCAGCCCGGTGCTTGTCGCACCGCGAGATGGTGTGGTAGAATCCTTTCGGGTCTCGGGTCTGCCGCACCATCGAATGAGCACCGCGTCGAAAGACGCGGTGCTCGCGTCTTTAGCGGCCGCTGTCGGAGGCGGTTGGGTCGGTGCCTTCGGATGCGGGGCGGCCGAAGGGGCTGAAGCCGTGGAGGAACTGGTCGATCGCGGGGTTGTTCACGCCGGCGTTGGGGACGATCGTCGCGTCGAACGCGCGGCCGCCGACGCGGCGCACGTTGAGCGTTTGACCGCTCTCGACGCGGTACGTTTCGTTCGCGGCGAGTACCGTGACGTCGCCGGGCGCGCAGTCGACGCAGTAGATTTGATCGCCCGCCGGGCCGCTCACGAGATAAGCGAGCGTGCCGCGCACGGCGAGCTGCGAGGTGAGCGTCTTGAACACGTAGTTCGATGCCGCACCCGCGGGATGGCGGATCGTGAAGCGCAGCGCTCCATGGTTCAGCACGATCTCGTGGCGCGCGGCCGCATCGCGGAACGCATCGAGGCGCACGTCCGTTTTGTCGCCGATCTCGACCGTCGAGGAATCGGGGAGCGTCAACCGCGCGGCGGCGCGGAAACCGGTGATCGCGCGCGCGTCCTCGGCGAGCGCGATCCGGCCGGCGAGCGGTCGCGTCGACGCCGCCGCGGCCGGGACGGCGTACGTGACGTCGCCGCGCACGTTCGCGAGCTCGTTCAGCTGCCCGGCCGATGCGCGCAGCGCAGCCAACACCGCCGCGGCCGCGAGCGCGCCGGCGAGCCGCCGCATCAGTGCGCGTCCGCCGTGAAGGGCGCCGGCAAGTTGGCGGGATCGAACAACGTCGATGGGTTCGACTCGCCCGGCTTCAGCAGGCCGACGATCTCGAAGTTGCGCAGCGCGAGCACTTTGCCTTTGACGAAGACCGGCGTCAGCTCGTTGACGATGAAGTGGTCCTTCACTTCTTCGTACGTCGGCTCGCTGATGATGATCTGGCCGCCCTTCGCGACGTTGTAGAGCCGCGCCGCGGTGTTGACGTTGTCGCCGATCACGGTGTAGTTGAGCCGGTCGGCCGAACCGAGATTCCCCATCACCACCTCGCCGGTGTTGAGCCCCATCCCGACGGTGAACACCTTGCGGCCGTTCGCGGCCCACTCGACCATCATCTCGTCGATCCGCTGCTGCTGCCGCCAGGCCGAGAGCACCGCCTCGTAGGCGTCGTTGGGGCGCGGCTTCGGCGCCGAGAAGACCGCCATCACGCAGTCGCCGATGAACTTGTCGACGTAGCCGCCGTGCTCGAAGACGAGCCGGCACATCTCCTCGAAGTACTCGTTGAGCGCGCCGTAGATCTCTTCGGGCGTCATCGTCTCCGACATCGCGGTGAAACCGCGGATGTCCGAGTAGAAGACCGTCACCTTCACCCGTTTGCCGGAGAGGTCGAGCGCCTTGAGCGGATCGTCGTGCGCCATCATCTCGTCGACCAGCGCGGGCGAGACGTGCTTGCCGAACATCTCGCGGATCATGCGCTTGTCGGCGCCTTCGGTCGCGGTGCGGTACAGGGCGACGAAGAGCGCCGCCAGGATCGTCGCGCCATCGACGTGGATCAGGTTCAGCCAGACCAGCGTGTGGCCGTAGATCGCGACCACCGCGATCGAATAGACCAGCACGACGGCGATCCCGATGGCGACGCCCGCCGCTGGGCGCAGCTGCGTCACCGCGAAGCCGATCAGCAGCGGGAGCAGCACGATCAGCACGAGGTCGAGCGCCGGCGGCGCCCGCGCGATGAAGCGCTTGCGCACGAGCTGATCGATCATGCGCAGGTGGCCGAAGACCCCGGGCGCGCGGCCGTGAGGGGTGGCGACGTAGTCGCCGAGCGCCGCCGCCGTCGCGCCGATCACGACGATCTTCCCTCTTGCGAAGCTCGCCATCGAAGCGTCGTCGAGTTTCACCGCGTCGACGAACGAGATCGACTGGAAGAACGACGCGTGGGGCTGCAGCGTCCCCAGCGCGCTCACCGTTTCGCCGTTCGCGAACGGCAGCATCAGCAGCAAGCGGTTTCCGTCGAGCGGGATCGGGGTCTCGCCGATGCGCGCAGACCACGCGTCCTGCGCACGGACCGGAACACCGAGAAACGCCGACGCCGTCGCTGCGGCGAACGAGGGGTAGACCGTGGCGCCGGCCTCGATCGTGAACGGCTGTCCGACAAGCCAGCCGCCGACCACGTCGACCGAGGTCGAACCGAGCCGGTTCGCCGCGGCGCGCAGCAGCGGCGGCGGCTGCTGCGGCTGCAGGATGCCGCCGGTCGTGATGTTGAGCGACTCGCCGAGCACCGTGCGCTGCGCGCGCATCCCGGCTGCGAACGCGGCGTCCTGCGCCGGGTCCGCCGATGGCTCGAAGAACTCGATGTCGAACGCGACGACGCTCGCGCCGGCGCGGTGCAGGCGCTGCAGCAGCTTGCCGTACAGCGAACGCGGCCAGGGAAATTGGCCGAGCCCGGGGTGCGCCGGATCGCGCGGATCGCTCATCGAGCTTTCGTCGATCGCGATCAGGCGCAGTTGCTCGTTCTCGTCGTCCCAGTCCGGCAGCCGCAGCAGCGATTCGGTGGGGCCGTGTTCGCGCGCGAACGACGTCGCCTCGTTCACGAGCACGAAGTCCGCCGTCCGGTTGATCGACGGGGCCGCCTCGCGCGGGAGCAGGTACAGGACGATGCCCAGCAGCGCCGCGAGGCCCGCGAGCGCCATCGCGACGCCGAGAATCTTGAGGCGGCGGATACGCATCGCGCTACGTCCGCCGGTTCGCTAACTCTGGACGCGCCCGATGTAGCGGCGATCGCGCGTGTCGATGCGGATCACGTCGCCGGGGTTGACGAACAGCGGGACGTTCACGGTGGCGCCGGTCTCGAGTTTCGCCGGCTTCGTCGCGCCGGTTGCGGTGTCGCCCTTGAAGCCCGGATCGGTCTCTTCCACTTTGAGCTCGACGTGCGCCGGCAGGTCGGCGCCGATCGCGGTCGCGTCGTGGAACTGGACGCTGATCTTCATCCCGTCCTTCAGGAAATCGGCCGGGTCGCCGATGACGTCACGCTGCAGCGTGAAGTTCTCGTACGTCTCGCTGTCCATGAAGTGGTAGCCGTCGTCGTTGTTGTAGAGCATCTGCATCTCGCGGTTGTCGACCGTCGCGCGCTCGAGCTTCTCGCCGGCGCGGAACGTACGTTCGACGGTCGCGCCGCTCTTCACGTTCTTGAGCCGCGTGCGCACGAAGGCCGAGCCCTTGCCCGGCTTGACGTGAAGGAACTCGATGACGGTCCATAGCTGCCCGTCGATGACGATCGTGACGCCGTTACGAAAATCATTGCTGCTGATCATGACTGGCGGGGCGCTTTCAGCAGACTGAACCGGTTTTCCGTCCCCGCCCGCAGGCGGCTCAGGTTCTCGCTGTGCCGGATGACGATCAGCAGCGCGCAGAGGAGCCCGGAGACGAAGCCGACCGGTCCGAGCCCAAACCACAGCACCGGCGCCATCGCGAGCGAGGCGAGGACCGATCCGACCGAAGCATATCCGCAAGCGAGCACCGCCGCGATCCAGACGATCCCGAACGCGATCCCCGACGGCCACCAGAGTGCGATCGTGGCTCCGAGAAACGTCGCAACGCCTTTGCCGCCCTTGAAACCGAGAAACGGCGACCAGCAGTGCCCGATCACCGCGCCGAGCGCGGCCGCGGTGGCAGGGAGCGTGCCGCCGAGCAGCCCCGCGGCCAGGACCGGCGCGAAGCCCTTGAGCGCGTCGAGCACCAGCACGGTGACGGCGCCGCGCTTGCCGAGCGTGCGCAGCGCGTTCGCCGCGCCGATGTTGCCGCTCCCCGAGCGGCGGATGTCGGTCCCGTAGAACGCGCGCGAGACGAGCACGCCGAACGGGATCGCGCCGACCGCGAACGCGACGACGAACGCGAGGACCGCGAAGAGCGCCGGGTTCATCCGTGCCGTTCTCCGAACCGTTCGTTGTGCTCGCCGTCGTCGCGCCGCGAGCGGAACTCGAACGTGAGCGGGACGCCTTCGAAGTCGAACTCGCCGCGCAGCGTGTTCTCGATGAAGCGCTTGTACGAAGCCGGAACCAGATCCGGGTCGTTGACGTGGAACACGAACAGCGGCGGGTGCGTCTGAGGCTGCGAGACGTACAGAATCTTGAGCGCCTTGCCGGAGTGGATCGGCGGCGGATGCGCGAGCACGGCGTCGCGGACGATCGTGTTCAGCTTCGCGGTCGCGACCCGGCGGTCGAGGTTCTCCGCGACCTTTTCGACCAGCGGCATCAGGCTCTGCAGGCGGCGCTTCGTTTTCGCCGAGAGGAACGTCACCGGCGCGAACGACGCGAACGCGAGCTGCGCGTGGATCTCGTCGGCGAGGTCGCTCTGCGAGTACTCGCCGAGCTCGCGGACCAGGTCGTATTTGTTGCCGACGATCACCAGCGCTTTGCGCTCTTCGAGCGCGATCCCGGCCAAGCGCCGGTCTTGATTCGTCGGCCCGGTCAGCGCGTCGATCAGCAGGATCGCAACGTCGCAGCGCGCGATCGCCTTGAGCGAGCGCAGCGAGGAGTAGTACTCGATCGCGCCGTGGTGGCCGGGCTGTTTGCGCACGCCGGCGGTGTCGATCAGCCGGAACGTCTTCCCGCTCCAGGTGAACAGCGTGTCGATCGCGTCGCGCGTCGTGCCCGGAACGTCGGAGACGATCGCGCGTTCCTCGTTCAGCAGCGCGTTCAGCAGCGAGGACTTTCCGACGTTGGGCCGTCCGATCAGCGCCAGCGACAGCTCGGCTTCGCCGGCGCCGGTCGGATCGTCGGGCGGGAGCAGGTCGACGATCGCGTCGAGCAGGTCGCCGGTCCCCTCACCGTGCATCGCCGAGACGCCGTGCGGTTCACCAAAACCGAGCCCGCCGAACTCGGCGTGGATCGACGCCGCATGTTTCGGCGACTCGATCTTGTTCGCGACCAGAATGACGGGGCGGCGGTAGCGCCGCAGGATGTCGGCGATCTCCTGGTCGACCGGTGTGAGCCCGTCCTGCGCGTCGACCAGGAAGACGATGAGGTCGGCGTCGCGCGCCGCGGATTCCGCCTGCGCGCGCGTTCCCTGCGCGATCACGTCGTCGGGCTCGATCTCGGTCTCGATCCCGCCCGTGTCGACCAGCGCGAAAGTGCGGTTTCGCCACTCGGCGAGCGCGTAGAGCCGATCGCGGGTGACGCCGGGGGTATCCTCGACGATCGCGAGGCGCTGCCCGACGAGACGATTGAACAGCGCGCTCTTCCCGACGTTGGGGCGGCCGACGACCGCGACGGTCGCCGGGCGCACGCGCAAGGAAGGAGCGAGGGCTTCGGACATGACCGCCCAAGGTTCCCAGCGATATGCTCCGGCGCCTCGCGGCGATCGCCGCGTGCGTGATCTTCCTGGCCGCGGTGCCGACCGGCTCGCTGTACGTCACCACGCTCCCGAGCGGCGCCGACGTCTGGATCGACGGAACCTACGCCGGCCGCAGCCCGCTCGTGCTCGGCGGCTTGGTCGCCGGGCGCCATACCGTCGGCCTGACCAAGACCGGCTGGGACCCGCTGCAGCTCGAGGTCAGCGTCGTGACCGCGCAGACGACGCTCAGCTCGACCAAGCTGGAGCGTGCGAAGACGAGCGGCCGGCCGCTTCCCGGGTCGATCGCGATTCACGGCGTTCCGTCCGGGTCGACGTTCATCGACGGCTTCGCCGCGCTGCTCTCGAAGGACGGAACGTTCCCCGTCGCGGCCGGCCTGCACGAGGTGAGCGTTCGGACGGCGCGCGGCCGGATCACGCGAACCGTGCGGGTCTGGCCGCAGACGCGGACCGACGTCGTGCTGCAGCCGGAGGTCGAAGCCGTCCGGCCGAGCGTCGTGGCGCCTGCGGAGGACTATCTGCCGGCCGGTGCGATCCACATCGCCGGCGAGCGCATCGTGATCCGCTACGGCGGCCACGAGGTGATCGGGCGGCTCGGCGCGACCTCTTACCGGGTCGACGGAAAACCGACCGACTTCGGGGAGCCGCCGACGATGATCGGCGCGCGCCTCTACCTTCCGCTGGAGCTGCTCACGTTGTTGTCCTCGGGATCCCGCTGATGGCGCAAATATACATCGAGACGCACGGCTGCCAGATGAACGAGGCCGATTCGCACGACATCCAGCGGCGCGCGATCTCGGCGGGGTTCACGCTGGCGCAGCGGCCGGAAGACGCCTCCGTGCTCGTGCTCAACACGTGTACCGTGCGCGACAACGCCGAGCGCCGCGCTTACGGGCGCATCTCGCACTGGAAAGCCGTCAAGGACGCCGACCCGTCGGTGAAGGTCATCGTGACCGGGTGTCTGGCCGAGCAGGACAAGGACCGGATGCGGAAGATCGTCCCGCACGTCGACGGCGTGTTCGGGACGCGCGAGCTGGGCGCGCTCGGCGACGCGCTCGCCGCCTGGCGCGCGGAGTACCCCGACGACCAGTTCAGCGTCGACCGCGAGATCGAGACCGTGATGGGCGGCGAGGGTGTCGGGATCGCCGGCCCGTACGATTTCCTGCGCGCGTACGTGAACGTGCAGCGCGGCTGCTCGTACTACTGCACGTTCTGCATCGTCCCGCACGTGCGCGGGCGCTTCGACCATCGCCCGATGCGCGAGATCCTCGCCGAGATCGAAGCGAAGACCGCCGCCGGCGCGCGCGAGATCACGCTGGTCGGCCAGACGGTAAACGCCTACAAGGAACCCGCGACCGGGGCCGACTTCGCCGACCTGATCGAAGAAGTGTGTGCGATCGAATCGGTAGAGCGGGTCGGCTTCATCAGCTCGCATCCGAAGGACCTCAACGAGAAGCTGGCGCGAGTCTGCGCGATGCTGCCGAAGATGAACCCGCGCTTCCATCTGGCGCTGCAGTCCGGTTCGAATCCGATGCTGCGCAAAATGAACCGGAAGTACACGATCGAGCAGTTCCTCGAGCGGATCGCGACGTTCAAGGCGCACAACCCGAGCTGGGCGATGACGACCGACTTGATCGTCGGCTTCCCGGGCGAGACCGAAGACGACTTCGGGCGGACGGTCGACGTCTGCGCGACGGGGATCTTCGCGCAGGCGTACATGTTCGTGTACTCGCCGCGGCGCGGCACGCCGGCGGCCGTCTGGCACGCCGCGAACGCTGTGCCGCACGATGTCGCGCAGGACCGTTTCGTGCGGCTCAAGACGGTGCAGGACGAAGCGGTCCGCGCCTATCACGACCGCAAGATCGGCACGACCGTGCGCGCCCTGATCCACGGCGTCTCGCGGAAAGACCGCACCAAGCTCAGCGGGAAGACGATCGACAACGTCACGGTGAACTTCCCGCTGGTCGAGGACGCACCCGATCCGTCGCGCCCGTGGGCCGACATACGCGTCGAGAGCGCCTCCGTGTGGGGCGTGCGCGGCACGTGCACGGGGCGCGCGCGCACGTTCGAGGGCGCAGCCGACCCGGTCGCGCCGTCAACGATCGACCTCTTGACGGTTTGAGAGGATGGATGCAATATTCATCAGCTGGTCGGGTTCTAGGAGCGAAGCGCTGGCGATAGTTCTTCGAGATTGGTTGCCGCAAGTTCTTCAATCCGTTGAGCCGTTTGTGTCAAGTGAAGATATCGCGAAGGGTGCTCGATGGTCGCCCGAGATCGCCAGGCGACTTGAGGAGGCCACCTTCGGATTGATATGTGTAACGGCCGAAAATGTTGATAGCGCCTGGCTCAACTTCGAAGCCGGTGCGCTCGCCAAACGCTTTGAGCAAAGTCGGGTTTGCCCGCTTCTGCTTGACCACAAGAGCGATCAGATCCAAGGGCCTCTAGCACAATTCCAAGCTGGGTCGCTTTCAAAGGCGGACATGCTCAAGGCTGTCAAGAGCATGAACTCGGCGTGTGGCGTTCCGCGGCGCGCCGACCTGCTCGAGATATCTTTCGAAAAATGGTGGCCGGATTTTGCCGGCAGTGTCAAGAAAATCGGCGCACCTGAATCGCCCGTTGAACGACGTAATCCCGAAAGCATACTCGCAGAGATTTTGGAGATAGTTCGGTCTCAGGCTCGTATGAGCACCGGTCGCCCGTCGGTGCCCGCTAGCGCTGACGTCCATGTGACCCGATATGTTGCGAGCGGCGTCTCACCGTACGTCGAGGTTGACGAAGCCCTTTCTGGAGCTCGGGGTGCAGGGTACGATTGGTGGGTTGGGGACCTCGTTGAACATCGAACGCGCGGTCGGGGCGTCGTACGTGGAGTCGGAAGAGACTCGTCCAAATCCGATTCAGCCAACAGCCTCATCGTTGTAGACTATACCGATGGTGAATCTGCTCACGACTTCGAAGATCCAGACTTGGCGCGGACTCAAGACTCTCCGCGACGCGGCAAGCGGGTCGACGACTAGTTAGTCGCAGTTACCATCGAGGTGTCGCATTTCAAACGAGTCACATCGCCAGGGTTATGTGCTCCTTGTAAGTGGCGATCGCATGGTTTTCGAACATGGTGTGCTCGAACTTATTCGGCTGAGAGGGCATCCAACCGCTGAACATTTCGGGCGGCGGTGCGATAACGGGTTTATATGCGGCCGCAAGCGAATCTTTGTAGAGCGCGAGTAGCCCCGCGATGCTAACGCCAAACTCAGCAATGGATTGAGAGGGTCTGGGATACATACGCTGGATCCGGTCGAGATTCCACCACGCCATGGGCACAATGTCGAGCGTGTTGACCAACGCATAATTTGTCGGAAACGTTCTCTCGAAAAGCATCGCGAATTGTTGATTTCCAATCGTCGGGGCCCCGAACGTGAGCGGCAAAATATTAATGTCCGGCTGTTCGTCGAGATCGACGAACTGGTACCGGAGCCACTGCGCCACGAGCTGAGAAAGCGCCCCACCTAAGCCGTGACCCGTTACTAAGAGATGCAGCGAGCCGTTGCCTGCGACGACCGCTCGAAAATAATCAAGCACTCCGGTCTGTGTTGTCCGATCCGTCAGCATGCACACGTACGCCAGCGCCTCATGCATGCCAGCCGAAACTTTAACCGCATTCCCAGATGGAAATCGCCACGGAACCTGACGAAACATTTCGCGATTTAGGAGCCAATCATAGATGAATTCGTGCGCCTTGATCTGGTGCGCGCTTCCGCCGAGCACCATTGCGTAGGTCGTCCTGTCTTTGCACAAGGCAATGTATGCGACGATGCCTTCCACTTCCCCAGGTCCCCAAACCATCGTCCATGGGCCGTTCGCCTTGGCTGGGATTTCGGCGAGCCTTGCCCTGATTTCTACTTCACGGTTGGCAGTATTAGTCTCGGCTGAATAGGTTAGCGCCGCGAGGTCGACCGAAGCGCATTTTTGGGCCGGTGTTATGGGCATCGGTTTCCTAGCTCCTCGACGGTCGTCGTGGCTCGCATTCACGGGCCCGACACTGTAACCTTTCCGGGAATCGCTGCGAACTATTAAGCGATCCCGGTCTCGGCGACGACGTGACCTTTGTAAATCGCGATCGTGTGGTTTTCACTGAGTGTATGTTCGAATTTGTCAGGATGCTGCGGCATCCAGCCCGTGAATGTATCCGTCGGCGGCCTCGTCACGGGTTTGTAGGCCAGTGCTAAGGAATCTTTGAACGTCGCTAGCAGCGCCGCAACCCCGGCGCCGAACTCCGCGACGGTCTGGCCGGGGCTCGGATAAAGATGTTGGAGACCGTCCAGATCGGCCCACGCGCGGGGAATGACGTCGAGCGTGTTCACCAGGGCGTAGTTTGTCGGAAACGTCGTTTCGAACAGCGTTGCGAATTGCTGGTTCCCGGTCGTTGGTGCCGCAAATGTGATCGGCGTAATGTAGACCTCTTCGTTCTTATCAACCTCAACGAGCCGATTGTATAGCCATTGTGATGCGAGCTGTGCGAGCGCGCCTCCAAGGCTGTGCCCCGTCACCAGTAGACGCAGCGTCCCGCTGGCCCTTATCAGTCCGCGCACGTAGTCGAGCAGATGCCTGTTCGTGGTCGGGTCGGTCAGCATGATCGCGTAGGCGAGAGCTCGATTCATTCCGGTAGAGACTTTGACGTCGGCACCCTGCGGATAGAGCCAAGGCACCTGCTTAAACGTGTCGCCGTTGAGCGCCCAGTTGTACACGAAGTCGTGCGCGCTGATCTCGCCGAGCGTTCCGCGAAACGCCAACCCATACGTCTTTTTGTCCGCGGCGCGCGCGACATAGGCGAGGATCCCGGCGACCTCACCCGGTCCCCACGCGAGGGTCCACGGCCCGTTCGCGCCCGCGGGGATCTTCGCGAGCGCCGCCTGGATGTCACGAGCGCGAGTCGCCGTGTTCACTTCGTCGGTATACGTGATCGCCGCGAGGTCGACCGCGGCACGTTTTTGAGCGGGTGTGACAGCCATGAATCTCCCTTTGCTAACCGGTGGGCGATGTGATGCGGCCGTCGGCCGCGACGTCGATTGCGGCGCCTCGCCAGCGCACGCTGCCTCCGAATAGGCCGAGACACCAGAGCGCGACGCCCAGAACGTCGCGCAGCGGGATCAGCCCCGCCGATGGGACGCGCTGCGAGCCGAGCGCGGCGTGCGCCTTGCGGTGCACTGCGACCCGCAGCACCGCGGCGATTCCGGTGACGACGAGCGCGTTCCGCTTGTTCCGCGCGAGCGCGAGGTAGGTGAGCGCGAGCGGCAGCGGATAGGTGAACAGGATCCCGGGGTAACTCGCCGGTCGCACCGACCGGATCGTACGATTCCAACGGAGCTCGTGCGCGATCAGCGCGCCGGCGTCGCGTTCGTCGACCACGTTCGCGACCACGTAGCTCGCGAGGGCGATCCGGTCGCCGTTGCTGACCACCAGGCTGCCGAGGGTGTGATCGTCGGCGAGCTGCTCGCCGAGCGCCGCGAGCCCGCCGATCGCGTCGAACACCCTGCGGCGCACCGCCATCGTCGAGCCGAAGCAGTAGGTCATCGGTTCGATCGCGTTCGCGACGAGCGTCGAGGGCATGAACTGCTCGGTGATCGCCATCGCGCCGAGCGCCGAGGCGAGATCGCCGCCGGCCGGCTCGCCGCGAAAGACGCACGTGACCGCGCCGACGCTCGGGTCCTCGAACGGCGCGAGGACCGCGTCGAGGTACCGCGGGGTCACCCGCATGTCGCTGTCGGCGATCACCAGCACCTCGCCGCGGGCGTGCGCGATCATCGGGTCGAGCGTCGCGATCTTCGGGTTCCGGTGCCGCGCGACGCCGTCGCCGACCACCACGGTCACGCGGCCGGGGAAACGCCGCGCGACGCGCGCGATCGCGGCGAGCGCGGGATCGGCGGGATCGAGGACGCCGAGCACCACCTCGTAGTACGGGTACTCTTGCGCGCAAAACGACGCCAGGTTCTCTTCGAGCTCCGGTTCGTCGCCGTGGGCCGGCTTCAAGACCGTCACGGTGGGTCGGGCGCCGTCCGGAGCCGGCGCCTCGGCGCGGTCGCGCGCGCCGCGTTCGAAAAGCGCCAGTCGCCGCAGCGCGAACGCCGCGTAGCCGGTGCTCGCCAGCGCCGCGGCGAGCGCGACCCTCTCGGCGATGCCGCGCAGATCAGCGCGCATGCGCGAGGTCGCGGAAGGCGATGCGTTCGGCGCCGCTTGCGCGGACGGCGTCGGCGACGCGCGGGCTGATGAGCGCCGCGAACTCGTCTTCTAGCCGGTACGCGGCGAGATCGGGCGCGATCCCCGGCCAGCGCTCCGTCGCAGCGTGGAAGTACATCTCGGTCGTTCCGCCGGGGAGCGCGGCGAGATGGCGCAGCACGCGATCCTCGGTCATGCGGCCCGTGTCGTTGAAGCCGAAGACGTGGTCGTTGTACGGGACGCCGTACGCGCGCATGCGCGCCTTCATGAGCCCCAAGAACGGCGCCAGCAGCGGCGGACCGCCGGGTTCGGCGGGGACGCGCATCGGCGGCGAGCCGTAGTCGCGCGCGAGCTCGAGGATCACGCCGAGCACCGTCGGGTGCAAGTGATAGTGGCACTGCGCGTTGACGTGGTCGAGCCGCAGGCCGGTCGCGCGAAACGCTTCGAACTGCGCGCGGATCTCCGCCTCGAGCTGGCGCCCGATCCCGGGGCGGAAGAAGTACTTCATGCCGGCGCGCGCGAGCTCGCTGGAGAAGAGGCCGTCGCGGCCGACGAGGTCGGGGATGCGTTCCGGCGGCAGCAGCGGGCGCCCGGCGACGACGACGACGTGCAAGCCGACCCCGAGCGCGGGATTTGCACGCGCCCGCGCGATCGCGTCGGCGGCGGCCGGCTCGGCGACCATCAGGCTCGCCGCGGTGACGATCCCCTCGCGGTGACCGCGCTCGATCGCCTGGTTGACCGGGATCGAGAGTCCGAAGTCGTCGACCGTGACGATCAGGCGGCGTCGCACCAAGCCCCCTTCGACACGGTTATGCACGCTCTCTCCACAGGGAGCCGTCCTGCCGTGCCGGGAAACGGCAAGGATGCGGTCACGGCTCGGATGACGACGGCAACGACGTGGTCGCCGATGCTCGAGCAGTACTTCGGGATGAAGCATCGTTATCCCGAAGCGATCTTGCTCTCGCGCGTCGGCGACTTCTACGAAGCCTACGGCGACGACGCCGAGACGATCGCGCGCGCGCTTTCGATCGCGCTCACCTCGAAGGAGGCCGGTGGCGGGCGCCGGGTCGCGATGGCCGGCGTCCCGCACCACGCGCTCGACGGCTACTTGGCGAAGCTGGTCGCGCAGCGCCGCGTCGTCGCGCTCGCCGAACAGCTCGAAGCGCCGATCCCCAACAAGCTGGTGCGTCGCGACGTGGTGCGCGTGGTAACGCCGGGGACGCTGCTCGAGGAGCACATCCTCGAACGCTCGGCGCACAACTACCTGGCCGCGGTCACCTCGCTCGACGACGTCATCGCGCTCGCGCACGCCGACATCTCGACCGGGCACGTCGCGGCGACCGCGTTCGAAGGTGAGACGGCGCTGGAGGACGTGCTCGCCGAGATCGCCCGGCTCGAACCGGCCGAGCTGGTCGCCGACGTGCCGATCGACATCCGCGCCGCCCTCGAAGCCTCGCTCGAGCCCGGCGAGACGCGCATCACGCCTCCGCTGCTGGCGGCGGTCGGCGAGCGGCCGCGCGATCCGATCGACGGGTTCTCGTTCGACGGCTCGCTCGCGATGCACCGCGCGCTCGACGCGCTCACCGCATTCGTCCGGCGCGTCAGCGTGCAGCAGAGCGGTGCGCCGACGCTGCGCGAGGCGCGCTTCTACCGCCAGGCGACCTTCCTCGCGCTCGATCCGAACACACGCAAGAACCTCGAGCTCACCAGAGCGCTCGGCGCGAACCCGCGCGCGACCCTGCTGGCGACGATCGACCGCACCCGCACGGCGATGGGTTCGCGGCTGCTCGGCCGCTGGCTCCTCGCGCCGCTCGTCGACGCCGTCGCGATCGGCGCGCGCGCCGACTGCGTCGAGGCGCTGGTGCGCGACGCCGCCCGCCGGCTCGCGCTGCAGGACGTGCTGCACGGCTGCTTCGACCTCGAACGGATCGCGCAGAAGATCCGCTTCCGCCGCGTTCTGCCGCGCGATCTCGCCTCGCTGCGCCGCACGCTGGCGCTGCTCGACCCGATTGCCGACGCGCTGCGCGAGGAGACGCTCCCCGCCGGGATGCAGGCGATCGCCGCCGGCGTCGGCGAGTTCGGTGAGATGCTCGCCGACTTGAACGCGACGCTGGTCGACGAGCCGCCGGCGACGCTGACCGACGGCGGCGTGATTCGCGCGGGCGCGAACCCCGACTTGGCGGAGTGCGTGGCCCTGCGCGGCGACGCGCGCTCGCGCATCGCCGCGCTCGAGGAGCGGGAGCGCGAACGGACCGGGATCAAGTCGCTCAAGGTCAAGTACGCCTCGGCGTTCGGCTACGCGATCGAAGTGCCGAAGGGCCAGATCACGCACGTCCCGGCCGACTACACGCGCAAGCAGACGCTGGCGAACGGCGAGCGGTACCTCACGCCGGAGCTGCGCGAGCTCGACGTCGCGATCGCATCGGCCGAGTCGCAGCAGCAGCGGCTCGAGGGCGCGCTCTACGAGCAGCTCGTCGAGCGCATCGCCGAGCGCGTCGACGCGCTCCTGGCGACCGCCGACGCGCTCGCCGAGCTGGACGCGTACTGCTCGCTGGCCCACGTCGCCGGCGAGCGCGGCTACGTGCGCCCCACGTTCGCGCCCGACAGCGTCGTCGCGATCGTCGACGGCCGCCATCCGGTTATGGAAGCGCTGCTCGGCGCCTCGTTCGTCCCCAACGACCTGCACGTCGGCGACGAACGGGCCCGCTTCATCCTGCTGACCGGGCCGAACATGGGCGGCAAATCGACCTACTTGCGCCAGACCGCGCTGCTCGTCGTGCTCGCGCAGATCGGTTCGTTCGTCCCGGCACGCGCCGCCCGGCTGGGGATCGTCGACCGCATCTTCACCCGCATCGGCGCGGGCGACGACCTGGCGTCGGGGCAGTCGACGTTCTACATCGAGATGGCCGAAGCGGCGAACATCCTGCGCCGCGCGACCGACCGCAGCTTGCTGCTGATCGACGAGATCGGCCGCGGCACCGGGACCGTCGACGGGCTGGCGATCGCGCAGGCGATCTGTGAGTACCTGCTCGAGCGCGAACTGCGCGCGCCGATGGTGCTGTTCGCGACGCATTTCCACGAGCTGGTCGCGCTCGGCGAGCGCTGGCCGCTGGTCGCCAACTTCCACATCACCGCCGTCGAGAGCACGAAGGGCGGCGCCCCGGTCTTCTCGCATCGCGTGCTCCCCGGTTCATCGTCGCGCTCGTTCGGGATCGAGGTCGCGCGCATGGCCGGGCTGCCGCCCGCCGTCGTCGCCCGCGCGCGCGAGATCGCCGGCGCGCTCGAAGGCCGTCCGACCGTCGAGGCGACCGCGCCGCTGCGCGGCAAGCTCGCCAAACCCGAGTACATCGAGCAGCCGCTCCTCTTCGAACTGCGGTAGTATCCTGCGGCCTGCCCGAAGCTGTCGGCATCGCTATTCGAGGAAGCGTAACACCACCGTCGCGAAGTGGCAACATGGAGGTGGCACGCTCCGTGGGTGATATGGCTACTGAGATGGGATTCGCATTCGCCGCGCCGATTCGGCGCATTACCGTCGACGACTACCACCGCATGGGCGACTTCGGCCTCTTCCGCGACGAGAACGTCGAGCTTCTCGACGGCATCTTGATCGCGATGGCGCCGATCGGGCATCGCCACGGTTACGCCGGACGCACGGTCGCGAATTTGCTCGGATATGCGCTCGGCTCGCGGGCGATCGTCGAGACGAACGCGGCGCTAGCGCTTACGGTCGATTCCGAACCTCAGCCTGACGTCATGCTGCTGCGACCACCGTTTACGCTGTATCGCGAGCGTCTGCCACGGCCGGCCGACGTGCTGCTGTTGATCGAGATCGGCGACACGTCACGCACGTACGATCGTGGCCCAAAGGCTCGCTCGTACGCTGAAGCCGGAGTCGAGGAGCTTTGGGTCGTCGACCTCGTCGAAGAAGAGGTGATCGTCTTTCGGAACCCACAGGCCGACGGTTATCAGAGCCAAACGGTTGCGCGACGCGGCGAGCGTATCGCCCCGGCCCGTTTCCCAGATGTCACGATCGCCGTTTCTGAATTCCTGGAACCCACCGCGCCCACGCGGTAAGGCACGGCGGGTTCCGGCCCGCGCGGAGGTCGTCGCGGCGGCGTTGAACCGTGCGGGGTGATCCGGCTACTGGATGCTGAGACGATCGGGCAGATCGCCGCGGGCGAGGTGATCGAACGGCCGCTCTCGGTGGTGAAGGAGCTGGTCGAGAACGCGCTCGATGCCGGCGCGGCGCGGATCGCGGTGCGCGTGCGCGGCGGCGGGCTGGTGCAGATCGAGGTCGCCGACGACGGCGCCGGGATCGCGCCGGAGGATCTCGCCCTTGCGCTGACGCGGCACGCGACCTCGAAGATCGGCGGTGCGGCGGAGCTCTCACAGGTCGGCACGCTCGGCTTTCGCGGCGAGGGGTTGGCTTCGATTGCGGCGATCGCAAAGGTGACGATCGTCTCGCGGACCGCGGGCGCCGACGTCGCGACCGCGATCGACGCGCACGGCGAGGAGATCGGCGCGCTGCGCCCGCTGGCGGGTCCGCCGGGGACGCGCGTCGTCGTGCGCGAGCTGTTCGGCAACGTCCCGGTGCGGCGCGAGTACCTGCGCTCGCCGGCCGCGGAGTTCACGCGCATCTCGTCGTGGCTCGCGACGCTCGCGCTGGCGTATCCGCAGGTCGGCTTCACGCTCGAGCACGACGGCAAGGCGACGTTCGCGTTCCCGCCCGGCGAGGATCTCGCACCGCGCCTGCGCCATGTGTTCGGCACCTCGTCGAGCGCGATGGTCGGCGTGCGCGCCGACGAGCGGTACGCCGGCGTCAGCGGCTGGGTCAGCTCGCCCGGCGACGACCGGCCCGACCGGCGCAGCCAGATCCTGTTCGTGAACGGACGGCTGCTGCGCAGCGCGCTGGTGAGCGGCGCGTGGGCCGCGGCGTACCGCACCTTCGCGATGGTCGGACGCCACCCGTTCGGCGTGCTCTACTTGCGCGTGCCGCCGGACGAGGTCGATCCGAACGTGCATCCGACCAAGAGCGACGTACGGCTGCGGCACGGCGACCGTGTCATCGCGGAGGTGAAGGACGCGATCGCGAACGCGCTGCGCCGCGGGGCGGTCGAACGGCTCGAGCGTTCGATCTCGTTCGCCCCGCCGACGCGCGAATCTGCCGGGGCCGCGTCCGTCGACTGGGCCGAGCCGCTGCTCTCCGCGTCGCCCGCGCTCGGCGCCGGCGAGCGCAAGACGCTGCGCGTCCTGGCGCAGATCGACCGCACGTTCATCCTGGCGAGCGACGGCGACGCGGTCGTGCTGATCGACCAGCACGCCGCGCACGAGCGGATCGTGTTCGAGCAGCTGGCCGCGAACGCGCGCGCCCACGCTACCGCCGAACCGCTGCTCGTCCCATACACGTTCGAGGTGCGCCCGGAAGAGGCCGACCGTCTCGACGCGACACTCGACGCGCTCGCCGCCGGCGGGCTGCACGTCGAGCGGTTCGGCGAACGCGCGTACCGCGTCACGGCGACGCCCGCGCGGCTCGTCCACGCGGGTCGGAGCCGCCCGTTCGACGTCGCTGATTTCGTCGAGTGTCTGGGTGACGAGGTGCGCGGACTCGACGCCGATCAGTGCGTGTGGGCCTCGCTGGCGTGCCATTCGGTCGTGACCGCGCACGAGAAGCTCGAATATCCCGAGATGACGGCGCTGGTCGAGCGGCTGCAGCGCTGCGAGAACCCGATGCACTGTCCGCACGGCCGGCCGACGATCGTGCGGCTCGAAGCCGACCGCATCGCGCGCTTGTTCAAACGGATGTGATCCCCGGGGTCCTTATCCTCACCGGGCAGACGGCGTCCGGCAAGAGCGCGCTCGCGATCGCCCTCGCCGGACGGTTCGGCGCGGAGATCGTCGGCGCCGACTCGCGGCAGATCTATCGCGGGATGCCGGTCGGAACCGCCGCTCCGAGTGAGACCGAGCGCGCGCGTGTCCCGCACCATCTCGTCGGCTTCCTCGATCCGCACGAGCGCTACTCGGCCGCCCGCTTCGTCACCGATGCGTTGGCCGCGATCGATGCGATCCATGCGCGCGGCCGCCGCGCGCTGATCGCCGGCGGCACCGGATTCTACCTTCGCGCGCTGGCCGGAGACGTCGCCCTCTCGCCGGCGTACGATCCCTCGCTGCGCGAACGGCTCGCGCACGAGGCGCGCATCCATCCCCCGGCCGTCCTCGCCGAGTGGCTGACCGCGCTCGCGCCGGTGCGGGCGGCGGCGATCGCGCCGAACGACCCGTACCGTATCACCCGTGCGCTGGAGGTCGCGCTCGCGGAGCGCCGCGGCGCCGTGCACGACGGCGAGCCCACGCGCGAGAACCTGCGCACGCGCGGCCTGGCGTACCGCAAGCTGTATCTCGAGATCGCACCGGACGAGCTCGAGCGCCGCATCGCGGCGCGCGTCGACGCGATGCTGGCGGACGGGCTGTGCGAGGAGGCGGAGCGAGTGGGCGCCGGCGCCGTCGCGGCCGACGCCGTCGGCTACCGCGAGGCGCTGGCGTACCGGTCCGGCTGGTCGACCGCGGCGGAGCTGCGGACGCAACTCGTGCGAAACACGCGGCGCTACGCGAAGCGGCAGGCGACGTGGTTCCGAACCGAACCCGACCTCGTCCGAATCGTGCCCGGCGAGACGTTCGGCCGGGCGGTTGCCGAGGCGGGAGCGCTGCCCGGCTGGGAGTAAGCTTGTCACCTTCCGTGCCCGGCACGAGTTCAGGATGAGGAATGCGCTCTTCGACAGGCTTTGAATGACAAAAATGCAGCTCCAAGACGCGTACCTGGCCGAGGTAAGACGCCAAGCCGTCCCGGTGACGATCTACCTCGTCAACGGCTTTCAGCTCCGTGGCGTGGTGAAGGGGTTCGACCCGTTCACGATCGTGCTGGAGTACGAGAAGAAGGCGCACCTGATCTACAAGCACGCCGTCTCGACGATCTCGCCCAACGGTCCGGTCGCAGCGCCCCTGATCCCCGACCAAAGCGAGGCGGTCGCACCGTGATCGCCGGCGTCCCGATCGTCAAGACGAACGGGGCCGGAAACGAGTTCGTCCTGGTCGACGAACGGCTCGCGCCGCTCGCCGATCCGGTCGCGTTCGCGCGGCGCGTCTGCGACCGCACGCACGGCGTCGGCGCCGACGGCGTGCTGCTGATCGGGGCCTCGGAACGCTTCGATGCGCGGATGCGGATCGTCAACGCCGACGGGAGCGAAGCCGAGATGTGCGGCAACGGCATGCGCTGTGTGGCGCGTTATCTCGACGAGCACGACGGCATGGAGAAGGCCACCTTCGAAACGCTCGCCGGGCCGATCGGGACGCGGATCCTCTCGCGGGCGCCGTACCGCGTCGCGGTGGAGATGGGCGAACCGCGAATCGGCGCGCCGCACCTGGCGGCGGGTTTCCGCGCCGTTCCGGTCGATCTCGGAAACCCGCACGTCGTGATCCGCGTCGACGACGTCGACGCGATCGATCTCGCGCTCGCCGGCCCGCGCGTCGAGCACGACCCGCAATATCCGCACGGCACGAACGTCCACTTCGTCGCCCGCGAGCACGATCGTTGGCGCGTGCGGCACTGGGAGCGCGGCGCCGGCGCCACCCAAGCATGCGGCACGGGCGCGGTCGCGGTCGCGGCGGTCCTGATCGCTGCGGGCGAGGCGACCTCCCCGGTGACGCTGCACGTTCCGGGCGGCGTGCTGGACGTGCTCTGGACACCGGGCGCGCGCGCGACCCTCGTCGGCGACGCCGTGCGGGAGTTCGATCGGATCCTGTCGTGAACGGCGTGGCGCCTGGGCTGGCGTACACCGACGTGCGCGGCCGGATCTATTTCGACGAGACGCGCTCGCCGGTCGCCGACGGCGGGGTCGAACGCTTGCCGCTGCGCGACGAGCTGATCCCCGCGCCCGCCGGAACGGTCACGACGATGCTGCCGGGCCGGCAGCCCCTGCTGGCGGGCGGAACGACGGCGGCACGGCGCACCGCGCTCGCCGCGCTGCTCCCGGCCGGCTACACGCGGCTGCTGCTGCCTGCGTACCGTCGGGGAGCCGGCGCACCGGCGCTGCCGCTCTTCGGGTACACGTTCGCCTGCGTGCTCGACGACGAGCTGTACGTCGCGGCGATGCGCACCGACGAGAGCGAGGATTGGACGCCGCGCTATTTCGGCGAGCACGAGCTCGAAACGCTGCTGCGCGCGCGCCAGGCGGAGGATCCGCGCAACCGCACGCTGGCGCAGCTCGCGGTCTGCTCGCGCGACTACGGCTGCTTCACCGCGCAGAACGTCTTTCTCGAGCGCGGCGAAGGGGCGCTGCCGGTCTCGCCGACGTGCAACGCGGCGTGCGTGGGCTGCATCTCCGAGCTCGCGCCCGATGCGGGTCTGCCCTCGCCGCAGACCCGGGTCGCGTTCGAAGCGGATGCGGACGACCTCGCGCGCATCGCGATCCGCCACCTCGAGCGCGTCCCCGACGGGATCGTGTCGTTCGGGCAAGGCTGCGAAGGCGAGCCGCTGCTGCGCGTGACGACGATCGAGCGCGCGATCGCGGCGATCCGCGCCGTGCGTTCGAACGGGACGATCAACCTCAACACGAACGGCTCGCTGCCGAAGAACCTGAACCGCCTGATCGATGCCGGGCTGCAGGCGGTGCGGATCAGCCTGAACTCGTTCCGGCCTGAGGTCTACGCGGCGTACTACCGCCCGGCCGGCTACGACCTCGACGACGTGCTCGCCTCGGTCGCGCTCGCGGCCGACCGCGGGCTGCGCGTCTCGCTGAACTACCTGACGCATCCGGGCGTGACCGACGAGCGCGCCGAGGTCGAAACGTTCGAGCGCTTCCTGCGCGCGCATCCGGTCGCGATGGTGCAGACGCGTACGCTGAACATCGACCCCGAGCTCTACTTCGCGCAGGTCGGCCGGCCGGCCGAGCCGCTCGGCATGCGCGAAGCGCTGCGCCGCATCGAGCGGCTCGGCGTCCCGCTCGGAAACTTCACGCACACGCACTAGTTCTGCACGGGGACGTTCGGCTGGTCGATGACCGGCGTGACGCGGCGTTTGTGGCCGCCGTGGCCGTTGTGCGCGCCGTGCGCGATCGCGTCGCCGCCGAGCGCGATCTCGTGCGCGTGGGTCGTCACGTCGACGCCCGCTCCGGTGCTGCGGAGGGTCGTCGCGATCGTGCCGCCGTTTCCGTTCGACGCGCTGACGCTGAGCGATCCGTCCTGATTCGCGGTGACGGTTTCGCCGCCGGAGAGGTCGGCGCTCTCGCCTTTGCCGAGCTGCACCTGCCGGCCGTCGTCGAAGACCGAGAACGAGCCGTCGCGGTTCATCGTGACGCTGTCCTGATCGAAGTTCGTGTGGACGCTCGCCGACTGATTCGAGGTGATGCCGTTCGCGCCCGGCGCCGTCACCGCGGTCGACACGCGATAGCCGCCGTCGATCTGGTTGCTGTGCACGAGATCGTCGTGCGAGGTCATGCTGTCCCAGCGCACGTCCACCGCATGCGTGCCGTCGCGGCTTTCCTGCGTCCCGGTCTCGGCGATGTGCGGATCGCCGGTCGAACTGACGTCGACGTTCTGGAACTGCTGCTGCGGCCCGTTCGGCACCGGGTTCTGCCAACCGCAGGCGGTCGAATTCTGGTTGCTCGCCGCGTTCGGCGTGCCGCTCGCGTTCATCAACGAGCCGACGAGCTGCTGCAGCGTCGAGATCAGACCCGAGATGAGGCTCGCCAGCGTCCCGCTCGCGGCGTTCCCGGCGCCGCTCCCGAACAGTCCGGCGAGCGGGTTGCCGGCATTTGCGTTCGCGGTGCCGCAGCTCCACCACGACCGCCCGATCGCATCGGAACCGAGCGAAGATGAAGCGCCCGGCGTCGCGCCGGGCCACAGTTGCCGTCCCTCACCGCTGGCGGCGTCGAGGGAAGAAAGATCGAAGGTCGGGCCCAGTCCGGGCCATTGCGTCTGCATCGTCGGTCCGCGTCTCCTGGAAAAGGTGGTCGCCCACCCATCACGCGCCCAACGCCGTTCGGCTAGCCTACGATTGCGCCGGTGTGGAAGCGTCGCACCCCGGGCGATGTGGGTCGCCTTCGCGATCGATCAGCGCTCCGCACGACTCGCACACCAGGTGCAGCCAGCACACGGGATCGCCGACCGGGTCCGACGCCTCAGGTGTGGTCTGCGGCTCGTCCACCATGCGACGGATCGCGTCAGCCGACGAGCGCGGAGCAGACGGCCTGGCGGCTGTCGCGCTTGATCATCGCGATCACGTCGTCGCCGCGCTGCAGCGTCGTGTCGCCGTTCGGAACGACGACGTCGCCGCCGCCGTTGCGGTCGACCGCGACGATGACGCTGCCGCGCGGGAGCTGCACGTCGGCGATACGCTTTCCGCGCGCCGGTGAATCCTCGGCGATGCGCAGCTGCACCAGCTCGAGCCCGCCGCGGCCGACCTTCGCGAGGGGCTCGAGGTCGAAGGCGTTCACGCGCTCGTCGATCATCTCGAGGATCAGCTCGGTCGAGGAGATGACGCTGACCGGGCGGTCTTCGTCGAGCGACTCGAAGATCAGCTTGTTCTTCGGGTTGTTCACGCGGGCGATGCAGCGCGCGTTCGAGTGCTTCTTGGTGATGATGCAGACCACGAGGTTGTCCTCGTCGTCGCCCGTGTCGGCGACGACGACCGAGGCTCGTTGCAAACCGGCCTGCATCAGCACGTTCGGATCGCAGCCGTCGCCGACGATCGCGATGTCGCTCTCGAGCAGGTTCGTCATCATCTGCGCCTTGCGCGCGTCTTTCTCGACGACCACGACCTCGTGCTGCTGCTTGGCCAGCCCGCGCGCGAGATACGTGCCGACCTTGCCGCCACCGACGATCAGAACGAACATGCCGGCTACGCGGTCAGCCGCGCTTCGGGGCGCGCGGAGGTGAAGGCGGCGGCGAACTGCGAGAGGGAATCCGGCGCGACGATGGCGTTGATCTCGTCGCCTTCGGTTAGGACGTCGTCGGGCGCTGCGATGCTGACGCTGCCCAGCCGCCGGATCGCGGCGATCCGGATCTTGCCGTCGATCTCGACCTCGCCGACGCGTTTGCCGGCTTGCGTGCGGGAGACGGTCGCGACCAGCGAGCTGAGCTTCCCGAAGTCGAACGAGGGGACGGACGCGTACGCGACGTCCTGCAGGCGGTCGCGGATCAGCTGCGCGCCGATCGTCGTCGGGCAGAACGTCTCGATGCCGAGCTCACGGTAGAGCTGGCCGCGCGGCGGGTCGTAGATGCGCGCGACGATCTTGGGGATGCGGAACATGCGCTGCGCGATCAACGCCGCCATCACGTTGCGGTTGTCGCCGTCGGTGACCGCGACGAAGCCGTCGGCACGTTCGGCGCCGGCGCGCTTGAGCACGTCGTAGTCGATCCCCGTGCCGACCTCGACTTGTCCGGCGAAACGATTGCCCAGCCGCCGGAACGCGGCGGGGTTCTCGTCCACGACGACGACGTCGTGCTTGTCGGCGACGAGCAGTTTCGCGAGGTTCGAGCCCACGCGCCCGCAGCCGACGATCAGGTATCTCATGGGGCGCCCCCAGCCTTCGGTACCGTCGGTGTTGTTCCCGCGGGGAGGAGCGGTGTACCGCCCTGCGAATTCAGGGGTTTTGGTCCGGCCCTTCGACGAGCTCGATGACTCGACGGGGCGTAGCTCAGCTTGGTAGAGCGCTGCGTTCGGGACGCAGAGGTCACAGGTTCAAATCCTGCCGCCCCGACCAGGTGAAAAAACCGGCCCGCTCAGCGGGCCGGTTTTCTTTTGCGGCGCTCAGTAGTCGATGTAGAACGGCCGCTTGTACGTCACCAGCAGGTCCTCTTCGCGATGCGTCCAGTATCCGCCGGGCGGGTTGGTCACGGTGTAGCCCGGGGCAGGATACGGCGTGCACGTGCCGGTGTCGCCCCACTGCGAATGAAAGACCGTTCCGGGCCCAGGGACGATCGGCAGCGGAAGCGGGTCGGTGACGAAGAGCCAGGCGTGCGCCGACGCTTGCGGCGATCCGCCGGTGAGCACCATCGCATAGCGCTTCGCGAGCGGCGGTGACGAGATGATCGCGAACATCGCGTTCCCGCTGCAATCCGGCGTGGTGAAGAGCGACGAGCTGCCGCCGGGGTTCTGCAGCGGAAAGAAGCCGGTCGGGTAGACGAGCAGCGGAACGCCGTCGCCCCCTTTGATGTGGTGCGCGACGTACGCACCGAGTTGCAGCGATTGAAAGCGCGTGTCGTAGGTGATGAAATCGCCGATCTCTTTCCCGGTGACGTCCCACACTTTCTCGCGGCAGCAGCGCAGCGCGGTGGGATGCGGGTGGTACGGCGTGGTCACGCGCGCTTTGGTCGCGTCGGGGACGCTCGCGGTCTGCGCCAACGCGGCGGCCCCGAGCGCGAGGATCAGGGCGGGGAGTATGGCTGAGCGCATACGGTTCCTCCTCGAAGCGATACTACCGCACCCGTCGCTTGGCTTCCCGGCGCGGAAGCCGGCGCTCGCCGAATGGAGGTCTCCGGCCGCTGCGGGGCCAACGGCCCGCCGTTGTTCTCACGATTCAGTCCCGCCGCCCGGCGCGTGCTTCGCGCCGCGGAGCAAGAGTGCCGGAACCACAACCACTACTACGTGGGCGCCGAGCACATGCTGTACGCGCTCCTCGAGGAGCACGACGCCGCCGTCGACGAGCGGCTGGCGGCCGACCACGTGGAGCCCGCGGACGTGCACGCCGAGGTCAAGCGCGCGCTAGGGACCGGCGAGGGCCGCACCTGGGAGGGGATCCTGGTGACACCTCGCGTCCGGAAGATCGTAGAGATCGCCGAGCGGCTCGCCGGCGACCGGGAGATCGAGCCGCTCGATCTGCTCGAAGCGATCCGGTCTGAAGGGGGCGGGCTCGCGGCCGAGATCTTGAGGCGCGCATGGAACACCTGAGCTCCGTCTTCCACGACCTGGTCGTTCACCTCGGCTACGTGGGGCTGTTCGTCGTCATGTTCCTCGGGAACATGGGGGCGCCGGCCGGGACCGAGTTCGTCATGCCGACCGCCGGCGCGCTCGCCGCGCAGGGCCACCTGCCCGGCATCGGCTCGATACCGGCCTGGATCGTCGTCGGCCTCGTCGGCACGGTCGCCGAAGTCTGCGGCGCGACCGCGCTGTACGCGGTCGGCTACTACGGCGGCGTCCCGGTGCTCGAGCGCTACGGCAAGTACATCGGTTTCAAGCACAGCGCGCTGATGAAGGTGCACGGTTTCTACGAGCGCTTCGGGCCGATCACCGTGTTCTGGTGCCGCTTCGTGCCGTTCGTGCGCGGCGTCGCGTCGTTCCCGGCCGGGATCTCGCGGATGCAAAAGCGGTACTTCATCGGCTATACCGCGATCGGCTCGGCGATCTTCTGCTTCGGGCTGGCGTATCTCGGCAACGCCGCCGGCAACAACTTGGACGCGATCCTCGCCAACGTCCACAAGGCGGCGCTCGCGATCGTCATCGCCGTCGTCGTGCTCATCGTCGCGGCGATCGTCGTGATGCTCGTGCGAAGGAAGGGCGCGGCCGATCCCGGCGCCTGAGGCGCTATGGCGCCGCGCCAAGCGGCGCGGGCCGCTGGTGCTGCTGCTCCACGGTCACGGCGTCGACGAGCACGACATCTTTTCGCTCGAGAGCGTGTTTCCGGCGGAAGCGACCGTCGCGGCGCTGCGGGGCCCGATCCCGTCCGAAGGCGGCTATCGCTGGTACGCGCACCACGACGTCGGCCGCCCGATCGCAGCGTCGCTCGCCGCGGGGATGGCGTACGTCGACGCGTGGCTCGCCGAGCAGCAGCCGGCCGGCCTCTGGCTGGTCGGGTTCTCGGGCGGCGCGCTGATGGCGGGCGCGTTGCTGCTCTCGGAGCCGCAGCGGTTCGCCGGCGCGGCGCTGCTGCACGGGACGCTGCCGTTCGACGCGGGCGTCCCGCTGGAACCAGGGAGGCTGGCCGGCAGCGAGGTGTTCTACGGCTACGGCGAGCTGGACGCGATGATCCCGCCGGCGCTCACGCTGCGCTCGCGCACCTACCTGCGTGAGGAGAGCGGCGCCCGCGCCGAGATCCACGGCTACCGCGCCGGCCACGAACTCGCCCCCGCCGAGCAGCGCGACCTTGCGCGCTGGTACGCCGCGCTGACCTGATAGTATAGACCGCGTGGCCGGCGAACCGACGCGTCTCGAACGCACCCTCGCGCAGCTCCCCGACCTGCCCGGCGTCTACATGATGATCGGGGCGGACGGGCGCATCCTGTACATCGGCAAGGCCGTCTCCCTGCGCAACCGCGTCCGGTCGTACTTCCAGGACTCGGCCGCGCACCCGTACCGCACGGTGAAGATGGTCGAGCGGGTCGAGGACGTGCGCACGATCGTCGTCACCAACGAGGTCGAGGCGCTCATCCTCGAAGCGAACCTGATCAAGCGCCACCAGCCGCCGTTCAACGTGCGGCTGCGCGACGACAAGCGGTTCCCCTACCTCAAAGTGACGAACGAGCCGTTTCCGCGCGTCGTCTTCACCCGCGTCGTGAAGGACGACGGTGCGCGCTACTTCGGGCCGTACACGAACGCGCACGGTCTGCGCGAGCTGATCGACCTGGTGCGCATCGTGTTCCCGCTGCGCACCTGTCGCGAGCCGATCGACGGCAAGCGCAAACGTCCGTGCCTGCAGTACCACATCAAGCGCTGTCTGGCGCCGTGCGTCGGCTATCAGACGGAGGACGACTACGACCGGCTCGTCGACGAAGTCGTGCTGTTCCTCGAGGGACACTTCGACCCGCTGATCGAGCGGCTGCAGCGCGAGATGACCGACGCGGCCGGCAACTACAACTTCGAAGCCGCCGCGCGCCTGCGCGATCGCATCATCGCCGTCCGGCGCACGATCGAGGCGCAAAAGGTCGTGTGGCGCTCGCGGATCGACGTCGACCTGATGGCGCTCGCGCGCGCGCAGGGGCAAGCGTGCATGGAAGTCTTCCTGGTGCGCGACGGCAAGCTGCTCGGCCAGGAGTACTTCATCCTCGAAGGGACCGGAGAACGCGCGGAATCCGAGATCGTCTCGGAGTTCATCAAGCAGTTCTACACCTCGCGAACCGGCAACTTCGGCATGGACGCTTCGTACGACGCCGAGCGCACCGGTTCGCCGCTCGCGCTGCGCGCGGCGCGAGACCAGCAATCGCCGGTCGCCGAGAAGGCGCGCAGCCGTCGCCGGCGCGGGTTCGAAGCGGCGGTTCCGAAAGAGATCCTGGTCGAGGCGCAGCCCGATGACGCCAGCGTGATCGAAGCGTGGCTGACCGAGATCAAGGGCCAGCGCGTGCGCGTGCTCGAGCCGCAGCGCGGCGACCGCGTCGACTACCTCGAGCTCGTCAAGAAGAACGCGGAGCAGAACCTGCGCGCGTTCCTCGTGCATCAGGAAGCAACCGAGAGCGCGTCGCTCAGCGCGCTGACCGAGCTGGCGACCGCGCTCGACCTCCCCGATCCGCCGCATCGCATCGAGTGCTACGACATCTCGAACATCCAGGGGACGAACTCGGTCGCCTCGATGGTCGTGTTCATCGAAGGCCGGCCCAAGAAGAGCGATTATCGCCACTTCAACATCCAGGCGGTGCAGGGACCGGACGACTTCGCCTCGATGCAGGAGACGCTCCGCCGCCGCCTGCGCTATCTGCGCAAGGATGCCGATCGGCCGCCGCTCGCCGCCGGCGACGTTGCGACCGCGGCGATCGAAGCGCAGGCGCGCAAGCATGAACGCTTTCACGAGAAGCCGAACCTGATCTTGATCGACGGCGGCAAGGGTCAGCTCAGCGCCGTGGTCGAGGTGATGCACGAGATGGACATGTGGGGCATCCCGGTGGCCGGGCTCGCCAAGGAGCACGAATGGCTGTTCGTGCCGGAGCACTCGGAGCCGATCGTCCTCGCGCCGAACTCGCCGGGGAAACATCTCGTGATGCGGATTCGCGACGAAGCGCATCGCTTCGCGATCACGCACCACCGCGGCAAACGCGGCAAGGCGATGACGAAGTCGGTGCTCGACACGCTCGACGGGGTCGGACCGGTTCGCAAGAAGCGGCTGATCGCCGCGTTCGGTTCGGTGCGCGCGATCCGGAACGCGTCGGTCGACGAGATCGCCGCCGTCAAGGGGATGACGCCGGCGCTCGCCTCGCAGGTGAAAGCGGCGCTGGGCACGTGATGCGGCTCGGTGTTGCGATGGTCGTTTGGATCGCGCTCGGTTCGCGTTGTGCGTCCGCCGGAGCGCTCGACGCCCCGACTCCGGCTCCCACCGCGACGCCGGCGGGACCGTGCGCGCAAGGGGCGCTCGCGTCGATTGCGGATCGCCCCGGTCTCGGGCGTGCACTGGCGATCAACGGCTCGCCCTGCGCGCCGCCGGCCGGCGAGATCGTCCTCGAAACCGGGTACCGCAATCAAGTCACGAGCGCGACCGGGACGAGCGTGCTCTCGACATATCCCGCGCCGGTCGTGCGGTTCGGAACCGGCGGCGGGAACGAGGTCGTCCTTGCGCCCAGTCTGGACGTTTCGCGGCGCACGGGGGCGAATCTGGGCGGTGTGTTCGTTCCGGCGAGCGGGATGCAAGACGCGGGGATCGGCGTGAAGCACACGCTGCGCGACCGTCCGTGGTCGCAGGACGCCCTCGAAGCGTTCGTCACGGTGCCGACGGGAAATCCGAGCGGCCCGTTCGGCTTCTCGGCCGGCGCGCCGACGTATCTGCTGAGCTACAGCGTTGCCTTCAGTGTGAACGATCGCGTCGGGCTCGCGATGACGCACAACCTCACGTCGGCTCCCGGGACCAACGCGAGCGGCGCGGCGCAACGGTATCTCGCGTATCAGCCGGCGCTCACGCTCTCGTACGCCCTGTCGGCGACGACGTCGCTCTCGCTGCAGGAGCAGATCACCGTCCCGACCGGGCCCGGCGGCCCGACCGGCAACCGCGCGCTCGTCGCGCTGCAGCGCACGATCTCGCGCAACGTCGTGCTCGACGTCGAGTTCGAATCGAACCTGCTGCCGGCGCCGGGCGCGAACCAGCACGCGCTCGGAGCCGGCCTCGCCGTGCGTCTTTAGCGCGTTAGAACGTCATGCGGGCGCCGGCGCGCCGTTCAGAAACGCGCGGATCGCCGCGTAGTACGGGACGGGGTTCTCGAGCCACGGGAAGTGCCCGGCATCGGCGATGACCGCTTTCGTCGCTTTCGGGAACAGCGTGTCGTACTGCACCTCCACGATGCGCGAGGGGTCGTCGCTGCCGTAGACGAGCAGCACCGGGATCGTCGAACCGCTGAACGACTTGGTGACGTCGTAGTGCGCGGCGATGTCCATTCCCAACGCGCGGTTGACATCGGCGTTGAAGAAATGCTGCGGCAGTCCGTTCTCGAACGCGAGACCCTTCGCGTGGTCGTGGAAGAAGCCCGGCGAAACGGCGCGCTGGACGTTCTCGGCGTTGCCTTGCTGCTGCGCTGCGGCGGCCGCGGTCATGTCGGCCGGCATGAGGTGCCCCATGACGCGGCTGCTGAACCCCGGGAAGAAACTGCCGTCGGCGCCGCCGGGATCGAGCAGCGCCATCGACGCGACGCGGTCGGCGTGCGCCGCGGCGTACGCCAGCGAGAGCATCGCGCCCCACGAGTGTCCGATCAGTCCCAGGTGCTGCAGGCCCAGTGCGGCGCGCAGCGCGTCGAGATCGGCGACGGCGCCCGCGACGGTGAGGGCACTCGCGTCGCCCATCGCGGCGCGCGACGCGCCGGTTCCGCGCTGATCGAAAACCACGACGGTGCGCTCGCGGCTCAGCTCGACCGCGACCGGATCGACGTACGCGGACTCGAGGCCCGGGCCGCCGCTGAGGAGGACGTACACCGGCCCCGCCGTCCCGAAGCGGCGGTATCCCAGCGTCCCACCGGGGACGGCGAACGATCCGCTTGTGAACCCGTCCGCACGTGCGCGGCCCGGGAGCCCGATCAGGGTGAGCGCGGCCGCGGAACCGGCGATGAACGAGGAGCGAAGCATGCGTGGACCTCCTGCGCGCGTTTCCGCGACCGGGCGCGGATGTTCCTCGGAGCGCGGCGAAGGGCGCGCCATGGGTCTGCTGATCCGGCTCGTCGTGAACGCGATCGCGTTGATCGCGGTCGCCTACCTCGTGCCCGGAATCCACGTCTACGGGATCGGCGGCGCGCTGCTCGCCGGCGCGATCCTCGGGATCGTGAACGCCGTGATCCGCCCGATCTTGATCGTCATCAGCCTGCCGCTGGAGATCTTGACGCTCGGGCTGTTCGTGCTGGTGATCAACGCGCTGCTGTTCTGGCTCGTCGGGGCGCTGCACGTCGGGCTCTACGTCGACGGCTTCTGGCCCGCGTTCTGGGGCGCGCTCGTCATGTCGATCGTTTCGTGGCTGCTCTCGATGCTGACGCCGAGCCGCGAGCCCAAGCGCACCTGATGGAGCGCACGCAACGGCTGCTCGGAATCGCGCTCGCGGTCATCATGCTCGACGGCTGCCGCGGTGCACAGCACGTGACGAACCCGAACGCGACCGGAACGCCGTCGCCGCGCGGCTCGTCGTCCTATCACGGCTCGTCCGGGCACATCTGGACGCATTTTCACCACATCGGTACCGCGGCGGCGGCGGGCGCCTTTGCCGCGCACGGCGCGCGAGGGCACAGCGGGCGGGGCGGGTTCGGTGGAGCGGGCGCGCACGGCAGCGGTAGCTGACACGATCGCGTTCTGGGAGACCTACGAAGGCCATCCCTATGCGCTGCCCGGCGTCGTCACGCTCGACGATGCGGGCGTCGCTGCGATCCGCAACGCGGCGCGCGACGCGTGGTCGGTCTACGCGGCGGTCGCGCCGCTGCTGCACGCGCTGCCGGATGAGGGCCTCGAGGCGCTCGGCATCCCGGCGACGGCCTACGACATCGTTCGCACGCACGATCCTCGCGCCGGCGAAACGCTGGTGGGACGCTTCGACTTCCTGCGCGAGGGCGACACCTACCGCGTCGTCGAGCTGAACGCGGAGACGCCGTTCTTCGCGGTCGAGTCGTTCCTCGAGAACGGGCGGCGCGCCGTCGCCGCCGGGCTGCGCGACCCGAACGCCGGTGAGGCGGAACGGCTCGCCGATGCGCTCGCCGCAGCGCTGCATCCGCTGCGCGCCGGCGCGCGGATCGGGATCATCGCGACGAACGTCTACCGCGAGGACGTCGGCACGGCGTATTGGCTGCGCGACCTGATCGCCGCGCGCGTCGACGCGCAGGTCGCCTTCGTCCCCGTACACGAGCTCGAGATCGTCGACGGTGAAGCGTGGGACGCGGATGGCCGCCTCGACGTGCTCTACCGCTACTATCCGCTCGAGCACTTCGCCGCCGATCCCGGCGGCCCGGCGTTGTTCGAGGCGGTCGCGCAGGGTGCGTGCCGGCTGCTGAACCCGCCCTCGGCGCTGCTGCTGCAATCGAAGGCGACACAGGCGCTGATCTGGGGCTTGTACGAACGCCGCGAGTTCTTCACCGAGACGGAACGCGACGCGATCCGCCGCCACTTCCTGCCGACGTATCTCGATCGGCCCGAAGACGGCATCGCCTACGTGCGCAAGCCGGTGCTCGGGCGCGAGGGTCTCGGCGTCGCGATCCTCGATGCGAGCGGCACCGAGATCGCGTGGGGCGACGCCGCGGAGGAGGACGACGAGTGGGACGGCGAGCCGGGCTACTACGAAGCACAGCCGGCCGTGTTCCAGCGCTACGTGCGCGCGCCGCGCCGGCGCGTTCTCCGCGCCGACGGGGTCGAGATCGACGGCGAAGAGCTGGTGACGTGCTTCATCGTCGCCGGTCGCCCGAGCGCGATCGGGATGCGCATCGGCGGTGCCGTCATCGACGCCGGCAGCCATTTCGCGCCGATCGGGGTCATCGACTAAAGCGTGTTCGACCCCTATCTGCTCGCCAAACCGTTCCTGCTTGCGCTCGATCCCGAGGACGCGCACGAGCTCACGCTCTGCGCGCTCGAGATGAACGTCGTGCCGTACCAGCCGCGCGGCGACGATCCGATCTTGGCGACGACGCTGTTCGGACGGGCGCTGCGCAACCCGGTCGGACTCGCCGCCGGCTTCGACAAGGACGGGCGCGTCTACGAGCGGATGGGCGCGCAGGGATTCGGGTTCGCCGAGATCGGCGGCGTCACGCCGCGCGCGCAGAAAGGCAACCCGCGCCCGCGCGTCTTCCGGCTGCCGGAGGACGGCGCCGTCATCAACCGCATGGGCTTCCCGAACGAAGGAGCCGATGCGATGGAGCGGCGCCTGCAGCGCAAAGGCCGGCCCGAGATCGGCTTCGGCATCAACCTCGCCTCGAACGCCGACAGCGCCGATCCGACCGACGACTTCGTCGGGCTCGCGCAGCGCTTCGGACCGTACGCGGACTATCTCACGCTCGACGTCTCGTGCCCGAACACGGCGAACGGCCAGGTGTTCCTCGACCCCGCGCGGCTGGCCGACCTGCTGGCGCAACTGGACGCGATCCCTTGGGTGGCGCAGCGCCCGACGCTGGTTGCGAAGCTCTCGCCGGATGTCGACGAAGCGCTGCTCGCGCGGCTCGTCGAGACGCTGCTCGCCGCGCGCATCGACGGGATCGTCGTCGCGAACACGACGCGCGCGCGTCCGGCCGGTCTGCGCAGCCGTCACGCCGGCGAAGCCGGTGGCCTATCGGGGACGCCGCTGTTTCCGCTCGCGAGCGCGACGCTCGCCCGCGTTCGCGCGCTCACCGGCGGCAGCGTTCCGCTGATCGCGGTCGGCGGGATCGCGAGCGGTGCCGACGCGTACGCGATGATCCGCGCCGGTGCATCGGCCGTCCAAATCTACACCGGGCTGATCTACGCTGGGACGGCGCTCGTGACCAGCATCAAACGCGAGCTCGCCGCGCTGCTGCGCCGCGACGGCGCCGGCTCGCTCGCGGAGGCGGTCGGCGCCGCTACTTGACCCCGCGGAACAGGAACGATCCGTCGATCTTGTGAGCCATCGTGTGAATGTCGCCGCGCATCGAGCGCAGGTCGAGGTCGAGCGTGCCCATCCCCGTGCTCATCAGCTTCAGCTTCCCGTCCATCGCCCCGAGCTTTCCCTCGGTCGCCGCCAGTTTTCCGTTCGTCCCGTCCAGCTTCGCGTTCGTCGTGCGCAGCGTGCCGGACATGGTTTGAAGGTGCCGGTCGAGCGTGGCGAGCTGGCCTTGCATCCCCTCCAGGCGGTCGAGCTTGCGGCTCATATCGTCGAGCTTGGCCATGCGCTGGGCGACCGAGCCGAGCGTCTGATTCATCATGTGGAGGTTCGAAAGGACGTCGACCACCGCAAAGACCGCCGCCGCGAGGACGATCGCCCCCGCGACGATCCCGATCCAGACGATCCCCTGCTCGCGCCGCGCGTGGTGCCCTGCCGTTGATACCATGAGGCCCGTTGCCCGGAACCCGTGAGGAAAGCCTGAAAGGCCGGAACCGGGGGTTCCCTCGCTGTGTTATAGTAAGCGCTGGTCTTCGGACTCGCTCGCGGGGCTGAGTAGTTTCGACGGGATGATCCGTGACCGACGTAAGCAGGCGGAGTTGTGAGCTCTCCTAAAACGATCACAAGCGTTTACACGCGAACAACGAATACGCCCTGGCTGCCTAACTAACTAGTTAGCAACCACCGTCCGCGAGAGGTAGCCGGATCCATCTCGCAGGCGGTCATGAAGTCCGGCTAGGACGCGGAGACTTCTCCGAGATGCGTCCGAAACTCAACCGGGGATGCTGCGCGGCTGATTCCTGTACCGAGAAGCTGACGCGCTCAAGACAAAATCGGTGCTGAGCCTGGAGAAAACGGCGGTCCGGCTTTTCGGACCCGGGGGGCGGCTCCCCGGCAGCTCCACCACTTTCTTGGAAGGGAAGACGCGCGCAAAGCGCGTTTTTTCTATTGTTGACGCAAGCCAGTGAAGGCCATCGAGGCGATGGAGCACGGACTCGACCGTATCGCGGCTCTCCTGCATGGTGTTCCGCCGGTTCAACCGCGCGACGAGGTAAAAAGGGCGCGCTGAGCGGGAGCGAACGCAGAAGAACGTGCGAGAAGGACGTTCATCCGTCGGCGCTGCTGCGAGGACGTGGGGTTTCGGCCTTGCCCCAAAGATCATCCTCGGGATCGGCGCCGGGTTCATGCTGGGGTTCGCCGCGCTGCTGTTTTGCATTCCGCTGATCGCCGGCCCGGCGGATGCGGCGAGCCTTTGGATCGTCGACGCCACCGGCGCGGTCTTGCTGGGGTTCGGATGCTTCTTCGTGTTCGGTTTGATCGCGCTGGCTCGCAGCTGCATCAGCATCACCGGAAGTACCCTGCGCGCGACGATCCCCGATCATCACAACTGGCTGCTCGTCCCGAGTTTCCGGACGGTCGCGGTCGAGCTGGCACAGATTCGCTCGGTCGAGCGGCGCGAAGAGGCCGTGCGCGCGTTCGGCTTCACGACGATGCGCCGGTCGCTTTCGATCGTGACGGCGAGCGGCGAGCGGATCGGCCTCTTCAGCAATACCGAGAATGCGGTTGCGCAGATGCCGCTCGACGAGATCGCTGCAGCGATCGCTGCAGGCGCGGGGATCGGCGTGACCGACGATGGCCTCGTGAACTCGCGTGCAGCCGGTCTCTACGGTGCGGCGTCTTCGGCTTGGACGGAGAAACCGCTCGACGCGGCCAGCGCTGCAAAGGCTCGTCGCGCCGGTGCCCGGACGGCCCAGGTCGTCGGCGCCCTGGTGCTGCTCACGCTCCTCGTGCGCGCCTGCACTTGAAGCGGCACCTCCCGGCGTGCCGCGGCGTGGGTATACAGAGGGATGCAGCTCGATCGCTGCGCGTGATTGGGAGGGACGTCACATGCCGGGCAAGGGTCATCGGTTCACCGCCAAAGAGCATCGTCAGGTCGAGCACATCAAAGAGAGCGAAGTCGAGCGCGGGATGTCGCCCGACGAAGCCGAGCGCGTCGGCTACGCGACCGTGAACAAAGGCGTCAACGAGAGCGATCCGTCGCGGCGCTTCACGGCCAAGGAGCATCGCATGGCCGACCACATCGAGGAGAGCGAAGAAGAGCGCGGCAAGTCCCCCGAGGAGGCGAAGAGCATCGCCTATGCAACGGTGAACAAACAGAAGAGCAGTCACCGCTAAGAGGGGGATTCGTGGCCGAGGTAACGTTCGAGGACGACACGCTGAAGATCGGCATCCCGCTGGTCGATCAGATGCTGGGCTTTCACGGCTCGTTCCACATCCCGCTCGCGCACATCACCAATGCGTTCGTTAGCAGTTTCGAGGACCTGGAGCTGCAGTACAAGCTCGAAGGCGCCAACTTCGGCTTCTATAAGTCCGTCGGCGTTTTTGCGAATCCCCAAGGACTGATCTTCGTCGATGCGAGCGGGGCCCGCGACTGCCTCGTGATCTCGACGCGCGGCGAGCGTTTTCCGCAGATCGCGGTTCAGCTCCCCGAGGGCGAAGACCCGAACCAGATCGCGCACACGATCATGCAGCGCATCCCGGACAGCGGCCCGGTCGAATAGCCCGTCCGATTCAGCCCGTGCTGGACTTGAGCTTGTGGAGGGTGACGCTGTTGCCTTCGGTGTCGTGGATCATGGCCATGAAACACACCGGCGTTTCGTGCTCCATGACGATCGGAATGCCGCGCGCTTTCAGTGACGCCACCGCTCCGTCGAAGTCGTCGACCGCGAACAAGATGCCGTTGCTGGGTTGGAACGGCATCACGAACCCGCCGCCGCCCCACAGGCCGAACGTCGTTCCGTCCGAGAGCTCGTACTCCGCACCGCGGTCGTCGGGATACACCTTGACCGGTTCGAGCCCGAGCACGTCACGATAGAAGGTAATCGCGCGCGGCGCGTCCTTGACCATGTAGCCGCTGAGGTCCATGCCCGTGATCTTGATCGCCGGTGCGCTCACTGCTGTTGCTCCTCGCTGGCTTCGGGGTGGCCCGATGATACCAGATTTGCGGTCGCGAACGGGAGGGGATGCCGGTGACGATGCGGCCCTTGGAGCGGCCGGATTGGCGTGCCCTCAAAGCGCTGCGGCTCCTGGCGCTGCGCACGGAGCCGGGCATGTTCTTCAGCGCGCACGAGCGCGAGGTCGGCACGGCCGACGAGGTGTGGCAGAACCTCGCCGGCGGTGACGGCACTTCGCGGGTCTTCGGCGCCTTCGACGGAGCGGAGCTGGTCGGGATCACCGGCGTCTTCACCTCGCGCGACGACCCGTCCGGACGCACCGCGGCGTTCGGGATGACGTACCTGCGGCCGGAGTACCGCCGTCGAGGACTCTCGGCACTGTTCTACGCGACGCGGCTCCGGTGGGCGCGCGCGCAGCCGGGCTTCACGCGCGTCGCCGTCTCGCATCGCCGCTCCAACGAACCATCGCGGCGCGCGATCCGTCGCGCGGGCTTCACGCCGCTCGGTGAGAAACCGCGAACGTGGCCCGACGGCGGCGTCGAGGACGAAGTCACCTACGAGCTGCACTTCCCCGACACGTCGATCGTCGCGCCGTGCGACGCGGACTTCGGCGAGATGCTGCGCGGTGCGCCGCAGGTACGGCCCGGGTTGGCGGTCCCGCCGGGCGGGGTCGACGATCCGGTCGTCGTTTCGCACGTGCGGCGGATCGTCGCGCGGCTGCGCGCCGCCGACTATGCGGGCGGCCATTGGATGATCGTCGCGGGCGGCGAGGTTGTCGGGCTCTGCGGGATCAAGGAAACGCCGGCGCCCGACGGCGAGGTCGAGATCGGCTACGGGATCGCCGCGAGCCGGCAGCGCCGCGGCTTCATGACGCGCGGGCTCGCGTTGGTGCTGGCTGCGCTGCGCGACGATCCCGCGATCCGAGCCGTCGTCGCCGAGACCGCCGTCGACAATGTCGCCTCGCAGCGCGTCCTCGCCGGCAACGAATTCGAGCAGACCGGCACGCGCGTCGATCCCGCCGACGGCGAGCTGATCCGCTGGCGAAAGCGGCTGTGAGCCGGACCGGGAAGAAAAGCGGCGTGATGGACGCGTACGCCTACTCGCCCGCGCTTGCAGTGGAACTCGCGCCGAGCGGCATCCGTGTGAACGTCGTGTCGCCCGGCGTCATCTCGACGCCGGGTTCCGACGAGTTTAGCAAGGCGCATCCCGAATTTTCCCCTGCTGATTGGATCAGAAGTATTCCGCTAGGTCGCATCGGCGCCCCCGAGGACATCGCTGAGGCCGTCGCGCTGCTCGTGTCGGATCGCGCGAAGTTCATAACCGGCGCGAACTACCGTGTCGATGGTGGAATGACGGGGGCCTGACGAATGTACAGAAAGCTCGCATCATCCGCGCGTACAGGCCGCGACTTGATGCGTTACGAAGAGGATGGACGTGAAAGTACAACTTGGCGCGGTCTGGCATTTCAGCCTTGCCGTCATAGACCCGGAGAAGAGCGCGCAGTTTTGGACCAAGAACTTCGATCTGCATGAAATGTTCCGGTCCGATGAGGCCATCGCGCTGACGAACGACGCAATTATCATCGGGTTCTTCAAAGGCACACCACATCCGGACACGATTGACCACATGTCGTTTTACCTCGACAGTATGCGCGCGCTACACGAAGCGCTCGAGATGCTGAAGAAAAACGGCGTAGAACTGGAAGATCCCGGCAACGAGATCGGCCCTACATCGCCGGGCTCGCCGCATATGGGCCTGTGGTTTCACGATCCGGACGGGTATCGCTGGGAGCTCTCGGTTCAGAACGGTGCCCGCGAGCGCTAACCGCGCAACGCTAACGAGGCGATATGTCACTAAAATGACACCTGCTCACAATTCCTCCGTTCACAATAGCAAAATTGTTTTCGAAGCACTCGCGTTCGATGGTTTGCTCCCGATCATCGGAGACGGCGTACTTATCGACGGAGCGGAGTACGAAGTAATACAACGCGCGTTTTAAGTACGGCAAGCGCTACCAGAATCTAGAAGCGGTCTCGGTGACCTTGAAGCGCACCTAAGAGCGCTAAACGCACCACTTCTCACTTGGCTCGGTGCCGCGTTGGGTATTATTTGCAGGCCGCCGATTTTATGTGCAAACGGACTTTTACTTGCAGGACCATCCTACTAAAGCGGCTGTGAGCCGGACCGGGACGAAGAGCGGCGCGATGGACGCGTACTTCGGTATCTCGCGGGCCGGTTCGTCGGTGCCGCGCGAGCTGCGCGCAGGGCTGACGACGTTCCTGACGATGTCGTACGTGCTGTTCGTCAACCCGCAGGTGCTGGGCAGCGCGATCACCGGCGTCGACAACGCGTTCGCCAAGCTCCTGATCGTCACCGCGCTCGCCGCCGCGATCGGCAGCCTGCTGATGGCGCTCGTCGCGCGGTATCCGTTCGCGCAGGCGCAGGCGCCGGGGATGGGGCTGAACGCGTACTTTGCCTACACGGTCGTGCTGGGCCAGAAGATTCCGTGGCAGACGGCGCTCGGCGCTGTCTTCATCTCGGGTGCGATCTTCGTGCTGCTCTCGGTACTCGGCGTCCGGCAAGCCGTCGTTCGCGCGATCCCGACGCCGTTGAAGCTCGCGGTGACCGCCGGGATCGGGATGTTCCTCGCGTTCATCGGGTTGAAGAACGCCGGCGCGATCGTCGCGAATCCGGCGACGTTCGTCACGCTCGGCTCGCTGAGCTCGGCGCCGGTGCTGATCGCGTTGTTCGGCCTGGCCGTGACCGCGGCGCTGCTGGTGCGGCGCGTCAAAGGTGCGATCGTCTACGGCATCCTCGGCGCGACCGTGCTCGGAATCGTCACGCACGCCGCCGTCTATCCGGGACCGCACGGGACACTCGTCGCGTTCGCGGGTTTCCCGAACGGGATCCTCGCGCTGCCGGTGTGGCCGAGCGGGCTGGTCGGCGCGCTCGACCTTCGCGGCGCGGTCGCGCTCGGCGCGGCGGCGGTCGTGTTCACGTTCTTCTTCGTCGATTTCTTCGACGCCACGGGGACGCTCGTCGGCCTCGCCACGCGCGCGGGGTTCGTCGACGAGCACGGCGACATCCCGCGCGCGCGCCGCACGTTCGTCTCGGACGGCCTCGCCGCGATGTGCGGCGCCGTGCTCGGCACGAGCACGACGACCGCCTACATCGAGAGTGCGAGCGGGATCGCCGAAGGCGGCCGCACCGGCCTGACCGCGCTCACGGTCGCCGGGCTCTTCATCGTCGCGACGCTGCTCTGGCCGCTCGCCGGCGTGATACCCGCGGCTGCGACGGCGCCGGCGCTGATCCTCGTCGGCGCGCTGATGCTCGACGGTCTGCGCAGCATCGACTGGGACGACTACGCCGTCTCGATCCCCGTCTTCTTGACGATCGTCGGCATGCCGCTCACGTTCTCGATCGCGAACGGCGTCAGCTTCGGCGTCATCTCCTACGCCGCGATCAAACTGCTGAGCGGCTGCGGTAAAGAAGTCGACCTGCTCCTCTACCTCGTCGCCGCGCTGCTGGTCGCGCGCTACATCTGGCTCGGCGGCTGACGACTCAGAGCGTAACGGTCGTTCCGCGGGCGGCGACGTCGGCGGTGAAGCCGAGCTTGTCGCGCACGACGGTCGCGAAGACGCTCGCCGACGCCGGCTCGCCGTGGACGGCGTACAGGTGCGGCTTCGATTTCAAGGTGCCGAGCCAGCGAAGCAGCTCGGCCTGATCGGCGTGGGCGCTGTAGCCGCTCGGGTTCTCGATCGTCGCCGCGACGGCGAGGACGTCACCGTAGATCTTCACCGTTTTCGCGCCGTGCACCAGGATGCTGCCCAGCGTGCCCGGGCCTTGGAAGCCGGCGAAGACCAGCGTCGAGCGCGGATCGCTGATGTGATTGTGCAGGTGGTGGAGGATGCGGCCGCCGGTCGCCATCCCGCTCGACGCGATCACGATCGCCGGGCCCTGCAGGTCGTTGAGCGCCTTCGACTCCTCGGTCGTCACGTGCAGCGTCACGTTGCTGCACCCAAGCGGCTGCTGCGGGGTGTCGATGAACGGCTTGTGGGCGTCGGGATAGCGCGCGAAGAGCGCGTCGACCTTGATCGCCATCGGGCTGTCGACGTGAACCGGGGTCGCGGCGATCTGCGGATCGCGGCCCTGCAGTGAGCCGATCGCGTAGAGGATGTCCTGCGTGCGCTCGACCGCGAACGCCGGGATCACGATCGTCCCGCCGCGCGCGATCCCGTCGAGCAAGATCTTCTCGAACGTGCCGAGCGCGTCCGGCGGATGGATGCGGTCGCCGTACGTCGTCTCGCAGACGACGACGTCGGCGGTGTCGAGGTCGGTGGGATCGTAGAGCAGCGGTCGGCCGTAGCGGCCGAGGTCGCCGGAGAAGATCACCCGCCGGCCGTCGATATGCGCGTCGACGAACGCGGAACCCAGGATGTGCGCTGCGTTGTGATAGCGCATCGTCGCGCCGAACACGCTGAAGTCGGTCTCGAGCGGGACGGTCTGCAGCAGCTTGAGCGTCGCCTGGACGTCGGCGTCGTTGTAGAACGGCGGCGGTGCGTGCTGCTCGTGCTGGAAGCCTCGCTTTTGCAGATGCTGCTGTAAGTGCGCCGCGTCCTCGAGCACGATCTCGATCACGCCCGCGGTCGCCGGCGTGCAGTAGATCGGACCGTGAAAACCGTCGTGTACGATCTTCGGCAAATACCCGACGTGGTCGATGTGCCCGTGGGTGATCACGATCGCGTCGGTCTGCGCGGGCGGCACCGGCAGCGGCGCTGCGTTGAGCGCCTCGGTCGCGCGATCGCCCTGGAACATCCCGCAGTCGACGTAGACGTGCTTGCCGCCGAACGTGAGCAAGTGTTTGCTGCCGGTGACGGTCCCGGCCGCTCCGACGAAGGTCAGCTCAGCCATGGACTTCCTCCGGTTCGACCTTCGTGTTCGCGACTTGCGCCGCCATCGCCATGCTGCTCGGCCGGTCGCCGGCGAGGTAGCGGTCGAGACAGGTGTCGACCAGCCGCTCGGGATCGTCGTCCTCGATGAGCATCGCGCCCGTCTCCTTGTGCACCAGATGCGCGATCCCCGCGAAGTCGTTCGAGATTCCGCCCGAGTTGCGCAGCACGCCGATCAGCTTGCCCTCGTCGTACGCGATGGCGAACTCGCCGAGCGTCCCGCTCCGGCCGCCGACGAACAGCACGAAATCCGAGCTGTGGATGTTGTGGGTCTCGCGCCCCATCAGCCCCGAGCCGGTGAACACGATCGCCGAGTACGGATCGAGCGGCGACTCGAACACGCTCACGTGCTCCTCGCGGGAGCGTGCCGGCGACACGCCCAGGCTCGTCCCGCCGGCCTCGTGCGCGCCCAGCACTGCCGCATGGGGCAGCCCGGGGCACGCGCCGGTGACGATGACGCAATCGCGCTCCGCGACGCGCCGGCCCATTCGGCTCGCCAGCCCCAGCTCCGCGGCGCCGAGCACGCCTCCGGCCGATCCCATCACGCCGATCTGAATTCGCACGCCGTTCGTTACGAGGAGACGCCGCGGCATCCCCGTATGAGAGCGACCCTCATCGAACGCGATCACTCCGCCCCGCTTCGCGCGCGCGTCGCGCTTCTCGGCAGGCTCGTCGGGGACGTGCTGCGCTCCCACGCGCTGCCGGGGACGTTCGAGCGGGTCGAGCGGCTGCGCGTGCTGACCCGCACGCGCCGCGCCGGCGCACCCGGCGGAGACGACGCGGCGATCGACGCCGCGCTCGACGAGCTGGGCACCGTCGACGCCGTCGACGTGATCCGCGCCTTCAACTTGTACTTCCAGATGGTGAATCTGGCCGAGCAACTCCACCGCGAGCGGCGCCGGCGCGAACGCGCGCTGCACGGTGAGGAGCCGTTGCGCGGCTCGATCGAGACGCTCGCGGCGAATGCGCGGCCCGCGATCGAACGGCTCGAGATCGGCCTGGTCTTCACGGCACACCCGACCGAGGTGCTGCGACGCACGACGAGCGAGAAGCTCGCCGCGACCGCCGAGCTGCTGCGCGCGTTCGACGAGCGCGTCCTCACCGCGGAGGAACGCGCTGCCCTCGAAGCCGAGCTGCGCGCGGAGATCGTGCTCCTCTGGCAGAGCAACGAGCTGTACGCGACCTCCCCGACGGTGCAGGACGAAGTGCGGAATCTCATCGCGCGGTTCCGCGAAGCGCTCTTCGACGAAGCCGTGCTGCTCTTCGAGCGCCTCGAAGCGCGCGTCGGCGCGGCCGTCCCGACGTTCCTCCGGTTCGGCAGTTGGATCGGCGGCGACCGCGACGGCAACGCGAACGTCGCACCCGATGCGGTCGAGGGCGCGCACGAGCAGGCGCGCCGCTTCGTGCTGCAGCGCTACATCGACGAGGTCGAAGCGCTGCAGGCCCGGCTTTCGCAGGATTCCCACCGCGGCGGCGTCTCCGCCGAGCTGATCGCGTCGGTCGAGCGCGACGCCGCGGCGCTCCCCGACGTCCGCTACGTGATCGGTCCCCGGCAAGAGGCGGAACCCTACCGGCGCAAGCTCGCATTCGTCCACCGGCGGCTGCGCCTCGCGCTCGGCGACGCATCCGGCGGTTACGAGAACCCGCAGGCGCTGCTCGACGACCTCGCGCCGCTCGCGGCGAGCGTGCGCGCGCACAGCGGCGAGGACGTCGCGCGGCCGGTGCAGCGGCTGATCCGCGCCGTGCACCTCTTCGGCTTTCGGCTCTCCACGTTGGAGTGGCGCCAGCACCGCGATCGGGTCGTCGATGCGCTCGACGAGATCGTCGCCGCGATCGAACCCGGTGCATCGCGCCTCTCTGCGCGCGGCGAGGCCGAGCGGCGAGCGTGGTTCGAACGTGAGCTCGTCACCGTGCGACCGTTGCTCCCGCACGGCACGGTGTTCTCGGCGCCGAGCGCCGACGTGATCGCCTCGCTCCGCGCCGTCGCGCATCTGCGCGGCCGCCGCGGTGCGGACGCGGTCGGCTCGTTGATCCTGGCGGGGACCGAATCGCCATTCGACGTGCTCTCGCTGCTCGCGCTGGGCCGTGCCTGCGGCGCGCTCGATGCGGGACCGCTCCAGATCGTCCCGCTGCTCGAGAGCCCCACCGCGCTCGCGAACGCCGCCGCGCTCTGCGAGGCCGTGCTCGGCGTCGCGGCGTTTCGCGAGCACGTTGCGCGCTGCGGCGGCGTGTGGGAGATCATGCTCGGCTACTCCGACACCACGAAGGTCGGCGGAATCGTCGCCAGCGCGTGGGCGCTCTACCGCGCGCAGTCGGCGCTCCCGGCCGTCGCCGCGCGGGACGGGCTGGCGATTCGCTTCTTTCACGGCCGCGGCGGCTCGGTCGGGCGCGGCGCCGCCGACGCGCGCGAAGCGGTCGCCGCGCAGCCGCCGCAAGCGCGCGGCGCGCGCTTCAAGGTCACCGAACAGGGCGAGGTGATCGGGGCGCGCTACGGGCTGCCCTCGCTCGCGCGGCGGAACCTCGAGCTCGCCGTCACCGCGGTCGTCGCCGGCACCGTCGAGCGCGTCCTGGACGTCACGCCCGAACGTGTGGCGATTCTCGACGAGCTCGCGCGCGCATCGCAGGCGGCGTACGAGGCGCTGGTCGATGACGCCGCGTTTCTGGAGTTCTTCGCCGCCTGCACGCCCGTCGACGAGATCGGCGAGATGCAGATCAGCTCGCGCCCCGGGCGGCGCGGGGTGCGGCGCTCGATCGACGACCTCCGCGCGATCCCGTGGTCGTTCGGCTGGGCGCAGACGCGCGGCATGCTGCCGGGCTGGTACGGCTTCGGCACCGCGGTCGGCGCGGTGCCGAAAGCGCTCTCCGAGCTGCAAGCGATGGTGCGCGAGCTGCCGTTCTTCGCGGTGCTCGTGCGCAGCGTCGAGCGCGCGCTCGCGGTCGCCGATCTGGCGATCTTCGAGCGCTACGCGCGCGAGCTCGTCCCCGACGCTGCCCTGCGCACGCGGTTCGTCCCGCTGATCGAGGCCGAGTTCGAGCGCAGCGTCCGCGCGGTGCTGGCGATGACCGGACAGAATCGCCTGCTGGCGAACGATCCGACGCTGGCGCGCAGCATCGAACTGCGTAACCCGTACGTCGATCCGATCTCGTTCCTGCAGGTGCGGTTGTTACGCGCGTATCGCGCGAGCGGCGCGCGCGATCCGGCGCTGCACGACGCGATCCGGCTCTCGATCAACGGGATCGCGGCCGGGTTGCGGGTAACGGGGTGAGCGTGCAAGCGGAACGGCGCGTCGAACGCACGCAGGTCGGGATCGTCGGCGCGGGCCCGGCGGGCCTGATCCTGGCGCTGCTGCTGCGACGGCGCGGGATCGACTCGATCGTCCTGGAGACGCGCAGCCGCGCGTACTGCGAACAGCGGATTCGCGCCGGCGTGCTCGAGCACGGAACCGTCGGGCTGCTCGAAGAGAACGGCGTCGGCGAGCGGATGCGGCGCGAAGGGCTCGTGCACCACGGCATCTACCTGCGCTTCGCGGGCCGCAGTCATCACCTGGACTTCCCGGCGCTGACCGGCAAGACGATCACCGTCTACGGCCAGCACGAGGTCGTCAAGGACCTGATCGCGGCGCACGTTGCGTCGGGCGCGCCGCTGCATTTCGAGGTCGGCGGCGTACGCATCGACGGCGTCGACGGCGAGCGTCCGACGATCCGCTACCGCGACGCGGCCGGCGCGGAGCACGAGATCGCGTGCGAGTTCATCGCCGGATGCGACGGGTTCCACGGGATCTCGCGCGATGCGATCCCGGCCGACCTGCTGCGCGTCTACGAGCGCGTCTATCCGTTCGCGTGGCTCGGCATCCTCTCCGAGTCGCCGCCCGTCTGCGAAGAGCTGATCTACGCGCACCATGCGCGCGGTTTCGCGCTGTTCAGCCAGCGTTCGCCGGCGGTGCAGCGTATGTACCTGCAGTGCGCGCCCGACGAGGACCTCGGCGAGTGGCCCGACGAGCGCATCTGGCGGGAGCTCCAGCGGCGCCTCGAAGGCGACGACGCGCCGAATCTCGTCCCAGGCGCGATCGTCCAGAAGGGCGTCACCGCGATGCGCAGCTTCGTCGTCGAACCGATGCAGCACGGCCGGCTCTTCTTGGCCGGCGACGCCGCGCACATCGTGCCGCCGACCGGCGCCAAGGGGATGAACCTCGCCGTCGCCGACGTCGCCGTGCTGGCGCGCGCGCTCGAAGCGTTCTACGGTAACGGCGATACCGCCGCTCTCGACGCGTACTCCTCGACCTGCCTGCAGCGGGTGTGGCGCGCGGAGCGCTTCTCCTGGTGGATGACCTCGATGCTGCACCGGATGGACGCCGATCCGTTCGGCGAACGGCTGCAGCTCGCCGAGCTCGACTACGTGACCAGCTCGCGCGCCGCGTCGCAGTCGCTGGCCGAAAACTACGTCGGCCTTCCGCTGCCGGTATGAGATAGGAAAATATGTCACGAAAGCAGGCTCGAGCGCTGCGGATCTCCGCGCTGGTTCTCGCACAGTTCATGTGCCTCGAAACGTGGTGCCTCGGCGCGCCGGACTTTTCCCTCGCCGCGCGAGAAGCCGACTTCAAGACGTTTGTCGACGGCGTGCGGGACAACTACGCCTACCGAGACCGGGCCGAAAAGCCTTGGGAAACGTGGCCGGCTCGCTACCGGACGGCTGTGGATTCGGCAAGCTCGCCGGAAGCGTACGCGGCGGTCCTCGAAGCCGCTTTGGACGAGTTGCACGATTTTCACGCGGAGGTGCGCTCCCGTAATCCCCATCGTTGGCTTCCGGTTCCGACGTTCGCCGACATTTGGGCGGAGCTGCATGGAGAAGAAGCGGTCGCCGTCGCAGTCCGTCGCGGCAGTGACGCCGAGCGCGCGGGGATCGTCCCCGGCGACCGTGTGATCCGTATCGGTTCTCTTCCAGTTCGGACCGCCATCGCAGAACGGCTGACGCCCGCGGTCGACAATCACGATCTCAAGGCGCGTACCTGGGCGCTGCTGTCCCTCCTCGCGGGCAGAGCGGACGAAGAACGTCACTTCACCATCGCGGACAGGAACGGCCGCAGCCGGGCTGTGACGCTGCCGCTGCAACGTCGCTTTGAACGGACGCCCGGAACGCTGACGTCGACGATTCTACCGGGCAACGTGGGCTTGATTCGATTCAACAACTCGCTCGGCGATCAGGGGACCGTACCAGCGTTCGATGCCGCTCTGGAACGACTCACTTCGACTCGCGGTCTCGTCCTCGATCTGCGCGACGTTCCGAGCGGTGGCGTGAGCTCCGTTGCGCTCGGCATCATGGGCAGGTTCATCCAGACCGAGCTCCCCTATCAGCGGCACCGGATCCCGCACTACGGTCAAGTGGACGTCGAGCGAAACTGGATCGAGATGGTCGCTCCTCGCGGGCCGTTTGCGTACAAAGCCCCGGTCGTTCTGCTCGTCGACCATTGGACGGGCAGCATCGGTGAAGGCATGGCGATCGGCTTCGACGCCATGCGGCGAGCTCGCGTCGTCGGATCGCCGATGGCGCATCTTGCCGGCGCCGTCGAGGACGTTCTCCTGCCGCAGACCGGCGTCGACGTCGCGATCCCTACCGAGCAGCTGTATCACGTCAATGGAACGCCCAGGGAACAGTGGATACCGCCCGTCCAGGTTGAGGACGCAGCCGCAGACGGGAGCGACGCCATCCTGACGCGGGGGCTCGCGGAGCTTTAGAACGGGCTCGGGAAGAGCTTGCCGCAGGCGAACCCTAAACTGCCGGGTGACGACGACTTGCCGTACGTTCCGTAGTCGAGGAAGTTGTAGATCAGCGCGTCGATGTTGGTGCACACGTCGCAGCGCGAGAAACCCTCGCCGACGAGCGTCGCCTCGGCGAGGTTGCACAACGCGCCCAGCGCGCAGTTGTTGAAGTCGGCCTGCGGGTGCGCGCTCCCGCTGAGCGGAGCTTCGACGCCCATCGCGATGCAGCGGAACATGTCGCCGTAGAACTGCAGGATCGTCACCAGCGAGGCCCAGTCGTTGATCCGGTCGATCGCGTACTCGACCATCGCTTGACCGGCACCGCCCGCCATGCGGCCGACCAGATTACCGGTCTGCGGGTCGAGCTCCCACCAGCCGCTGACGGTGCGGCCGTCGATCGAAACCGGGCCGCCGGGATCGATGCGCGTTGCCCCGCCCTGCGCGACGGTGCGCGGCTTCAGCCCGTTGCGTGAGGCGGCGTCGAACAGCGCGATCGTGTTGCCGGTCGGTTCGACGCCGAGCACGTGGCGCTCGATGCTGGTGTCCAGGTAGCCGCGCACCGCGTTCGTGCGGACCGCCGTTTCGCCGGCCGTCCCGGCGGCGGCCATCCCGTTCTCGACGATGTCGAACTCCAGGATCCCGGTGCGCTGCTTGCCATACATCGTGAAGCCGCGGTGGACCATCGCGATCTGCGGCCGGTCGAAGAAGAAGCGCACGGCGCCGTTGCTCTGGTCCTCCAGCCGCATCCGCCCGATCGAGTCGTACAAGAAGTAGTGCATCGCCTCATATGGATACGCTTCGGCGATCCCGGGCGGCGGGAGCTGCCGGCCGTTTCCGCCGGCGGTGGCGTACGCTTCGAACGCACGGCCGAGCTTCGCGCTCTGCGCGTCCTGCTTTGCGGTGAAGTCCCGGCTCAGCTCGCCGGTAACGACCAACCCCATGTAGGTCGAGGTGAGCGCGAGCGCCGTGCGCTCGGGCGTCCACGCGCTGTCGATCGCCGCGCCGCCCGCCGCGCGCCGGTCGACCAGGACGCGCTCCGCCGTGCGCGGCGGGGCGCCGGCGAGCTGGGTGACGATCTGCAGCTTCAGCACGGCGAGGCGCGCCTGCGCGTCGGGCTCGAACGCATCGCCGCTCGCGTCGCGTCCGCCGAGCGTCAGCGAGGGCGTGAAGCTGCGCGCTGCGGTGAGCGTCTGCGCGCCCTTGCTGTGATCGCCGATCACCAGCGAAAACGAGGAGAGCGCGAGGTCGGCGGTCTTCGCCGGCGCGTCGAGCAGCGTCTTGTCGCTCGATGTGCCGCCGTCGATGAACGTCCCGATCAGGCGGATCGCGACCGTCGCCTGCAATGCGTCGGGGAGCGCGTCGACCGGATCCCCTGTTACCGTGCCGAGGTGGGTACCGGACTTTGCGTCCGCCAGCGTCGGATCGTAGTCGGTCCAGGTGCCGTTCTGCTGCGCCTGCAGCCACCAATGATCGCTCAGCGCCGCGGTCCAGGCGGTACGCACGGCGGCGTCCGATCCGGCGAGCTGCACGTTCGTCGAGGTCAGCAGCGCGTCGGTCGCGATGCGTGCGCGCGCGATCCCTTCGTCCGCGAGCGCCTTCACGCGCTCGCGCTGCTCCGCGCCGGCCGCCGCGACCGCGGCCGGATCGAGCCCGAGCTTCTTGAGCGTGTCGGGATCGCCGTTGACCGGCTTCACGCGCGTTGCGAGCACCGTGCGGATCACCGCGTCGCTCTCGGTTGCGGAGAGCGGTCCGTGCACGAACCGCACCGGGATCTGCTTGGCGGTCAACAGCGCGGCGAGCAGCAGCGCCTTGTCGGCCGGCGAACCGCCGTGCGCCGCGAGCGTTCCGTTCGCACCGCGCATCGCGCCGGGATACGCCTCGGTCGCGACGCGATCGCGCACGAACGCGAAGATCGTCTCGGGGTTCGCGTCGAGCGCGGCGGCGCGCGCGGTCGCATCGTAGTCGGTCGCCGGAATCGCTTCGCCGGTCGCGGTGATGCGCGCGAAGTAGCGGTCGAGCTGCGGGCTGATCCCGGTGCACGTGTTCTTGTCCGCGACCGGCGCGGGGGTCGACGCGCCGCCGGCGAGGCCGCCGCCCATCCCGCCGAGGTTGCCGGCGCCGGTCCGTCCGATCTTCTCGGCCTGGCCGGCGCCCGGCGCCCAGCCTTCGATCCCCGCCAGATCGTTCGGATCGTCGGGACACGGCGCCGGCGCGCTCGCGAGCATCGCGATCGGCGGCGGCGAGGCGGAGCGCTGCTGATAGATGCGCCAGCCGAACCACCCTCCGGCGCCGAGACCGGCCAGCACGATAAGCGTGATGAGCATGCGAAGGACGCGCCTCATAGCCGCGACTGTTCGTGCGCTCGCATGAAGCCATCCTCCGACGAGCGTTCGATGACCTCCGGGGTGGGTATGTTCGCTGCGATGGCCGAGAACGGATTGCTCGCGCGCACCCGCCGCTTGACGCGGGTTCTCGGCCCCGGCCTGATCAGCGGCGCGTCGGACGACGATCCCTCAGGGATCTCGACGTACTCGGTCGCGGGCGCCACGACCGGCTTCTCGATGCTGTGGCTGGCGCTGATCACGACGCCGATGATGGCGGTCGTGCAAGGGATGAGCGCGCGGATCGGGTTGGTCTCCGGGATCGGCCTGATGGGCGTGATCCGTCAGGTCTGCCCGCTGTGGCTCGCCTATGTGCTGGCGACGATCGTCATCGTCGCCAACACGTTCAACGTCGGCGCGGACATCGCCGGCATGGCGGCGTCGGCGCAGCTCGTGTGGCACCTGCCGTTTCTGTTCTGGGTGCTGTTCTTCGGCGTCGTGCTGCTGCTCGCGCAGGTCTTTCTGCCGTACCGCACGCTGGCGAACGTCCTGAAGTGGCTGACGATCTCGCTGTTCGCCTACGTCGTGACGGCGTTCGTCGTGCACCCCCATTGGCCCGAGATCCTCAAGCACACGGTGACGCCGGAGATCCACTTCTCGGCATCCTGGCTGACGACGATGGTCGGTGTGCTCGGCACCACGATCACGCCGTACCTGTTCTTCTGGCAGTCCGATCTCGAGGTGGAGGAAGAGAAGTCCGCCGGCCGCACGACGCGCGCCCAGCGCAGGGGCGCGACCGACCAGGAGATCAAGGACGCACACCTCGACGTCAACGTCGGCATGCTGTTCTCCAACCTGGTGATGTTCTTCATCATCGTCACCTGCGCGACCACGATATTCGCCGAGCACAAGAACATTCAGACGGCGCAGGACGCCGCCGAGGCGCTCCGCCCGCTCGCCGGCAACCTCGCGTACCTGCTCTTCACGCTCGGCATGGTGGGGACCGGGATGCTCGGCGTCCCCGCGCTCGCCGGCTCGTCGGCGTTCGTCGCCGCCGAGATGTTCACGTTCCGCCGCATGGGCTTGTGCGAGACCGCCAAGAGCGCGCCGAAGTTCTACGCCGTCATCGCCGCCGGGATGATCGCCGGCATCGTGATGAACGTCATCCACGTCGATCCGATCAAAGCGCTGTTCTGGTCGGCGGTGCTCAACGGCGTCGCGGCGGTCCCGATCCTCATCGTCATGACGGTGATCGCGAACAAGAAGAGCATCATGGGCAAGTGGACGAACTCGCGCCTCGCCAACGCCTGGGCGCTCCTCACCATCGTGCTGATGACCGGCGCCGCCATCGGCATGTTCGCCTTCTGGGGCAAGTAGTAGTCATCGGCTCCGAGACTCCGATCTCGACAGAGCCGTGTCGCGCGCGAACGTCGCGTGCCAGACGTACTCGCCCGGCAAAGGCCTGCAATTACTCGGCGTCAGCGGGTACGTGGCTCGCCGGGCTGCGCGCAGGGCGGCCTCGTCAAAGGCCGCGTATCCGCTCGCCGAGGTAACTGCGGCGCTCGTCGCCGCACCGGCCGCGTTAACGTGAACGTCGAGCGTGGTGGTCGCGCGCGTTCCGATCGGCACGTTCTCGAGCGCAGCGGGGAACTCCGGAAGCATCGCTGTGTACGCCGTCCCTGCAACGAAACCGGGACGGAAGCGTGCGTGCGTCACGGTCGGGATTTTGCACGCGGCCGGGTGAGCGGCGGCCCATCCGCTCGGGTAGACCGGAACGATCACGGAGCCGGTAGTCTCTTCCGGCGTAATCCATGCCGTCACGACTCTTCCCGTTCTGAGCGTCGCCGCCACCGGCACGCAGTTCCGAAGCGCCGGTTCGTAGCTACCCGCGAGGAGCCGGCGGACGAGCGCTGCGTTGATCCGCGGGGATATCGCGTTCGAGAGGGCGATGACCCGGCGCAGCTTGCCGGTCGCGTCGACCGTCACGTCGAACATCGCGACCTTCGACTCGCCGTAGTGCGCTGCGAGGTCCTGCGCGCGCGGCAAAGGGATCTCTTGGCGGAGATCCGCCCTGCCGGGACGGCGGAGGTTCCAGATCATCGCGATGCCGCGGTTCGGTGTTGGGCAGCCCGCAGCAATCGAGCTTCCTGGTACCTGCGGCTCCCCGCTCGCCGGCGCGGTGTACGCCAGAACCGGCGATACCGATTGCACGACGAACGCGATGAGCGCGAGCAGCGCGAGCGTTCCGCTCACAGCGCGCAGCGAAAGGCTCAGTTGCCGGGGCCGAGCGTCGAGCAGCCGCTCGATGCGCACGGCGATGGAGTGCCGCGAACCCCACGCGCTCGGTGCCGCGACCGGCCCGCGAGTCCACCGCTCGCCGGCGATGGCGAAGAGCGTGCGTGCGAACGTGTCGCCTGCACCCGTTCGGGATACCACCCAGTCGTCGCATGCGATCTCGCGCTCCATCGAGAGCCGGCGCATCACGAACCAGGCGGCGGGATTCAGGCTGACCAGCGCTTCCGTGACGCGCGCGACCGCGTTCGTCCAAACGTCGTGGCGCTGCAGGTGAGCTACCTCGTGGAGGACGATCGCTTCGAGCTCCTTCGGGGTGAGCCGCTCGACGATCGCCGAGGGCAGGATGACGGCCGGCCTGCAGAACCCGGTAGCGATCGGGCCGTGTACGCGGTCGGAGCGAAAGACGGGGAAGCCGTGCGCGACCCAGCACGGCCGGGCGTCGCGGCGAAGTATCGAGAGCTGACGCAGGTTGATGCACAAGCGCAGCACCTTGGCGATGCACAGGAGGGTCCACAGGATCGCCGCCGCCAGTGCCGCGGCTTGCGGGATCGCGATCTGCGCCGTACCATCGGCCGGGTCCGCTGCAGCAGTGGTCACGGTCGCGTCGCCTGCGTTCCGCGCGGACGGGGCGACGAACGGTGACGTCGCGGCGGGCTCGGCCGCGACGGACGGTACGGCCACGCCGCGTGTCGCTTCGATCGGCGCGCCGGCAGCAGTGCCGTGGTGCTGCAACGTGACGGTGAGCAGCGGGATCACGGCCAGCGCGGCGAGCGCACAGAACCACAGCGCGTAGCGCGTCGCCGCACCCAACCCCGGAGCGCAGCGCAGCAGCAACCAGACCGCACCGACGATCAGCGTGCCCTCCCACAGGCCGTCGAAAGTCGCGGTCGCGACCGCCAGGGCGGCCGCCGAGAACTGCGCGATCATGATGTGCTCTTTTCTTTGCGTTCCAGCATTCGGCGGATTTGCTCGCGTTCGGCCTCACCTAGCGGCACGTCGTCGATGAGCTGCAGCGCGAGCGCGTTCGGCGAGTTCTTGAAAAAACGTGACAGCACGTGGTTCACCGCCGACTTCGCAGCGTCGCTCCGTTCGACGAGCGGCCGATACGTGAAGGCGCGGCCCGTCTCTTCATGCGCGACGTGCCCCTTTTGCTCGAGTGTACGCATCGTCGACAGGACCGTGTTGTAGGCGAGATTCGGCGGCTGCAGCGCCGCCGTGACCTCGGCGATCGTCGCGTTCCTCTTCGTCCACAACACGTCCATGAGTCGCAGCTCGTGGTCGGTGAGCACGGCGGCCTTCTTGCGGGGCATCTTACCTCCTAGTATCGTAGTTGCACCCTAGCCGATCTGCTGCAGTTTGTCAACTAGTATCCTAAGAGGCGGGCTCGGCGGCGAATTCGTCTAAAGTATGGACCTCGCTGGAGACTCTCCCCAGGGAGCTCGGCTGAAATGGAGACATGCACATGCGAAAATTGATGCTCGTCGCTGTCGGCGTCGTCGCCGCGTGCGCTCCGGCGGCGGCCCAGACGGCACCCGCCGCGCCGGCCGCCTCGCCGGGCGTCGTGCGCGTGATACGCGTGCCGAACGCGATGCACGCACAGGGTGCCGCGTTCTCCCTCAACGGGGCGTACCGCGAGATCGGCCGCGCCGAGCAGGCCGGCGCGACCGGCCATCTGGTCGAGGCGGCCCGCACCCACTACCGCGGCGCGATGGCGCGCTACGGCAAGAACGACGGGGCCGGCGCCGCCGCCGAAGCCCGGCTCGCCACCGACCTCGCTCGCGCCGCCCTCGACGAACGTCCGCGTCCGGCGCCCCCGACCCCGCGCGACCTGCCGGCGCCCCCGGCGCTGCCCGCGATGCCCGGCATGGCCGACGGCGGCGGACCGGGGATGCCCGCGATGCCCAGGATGCCCATGGCGGGCGGTGGTCCGGAGATGATGATGCGGACGATCCACATCGATGGGTTCGGCGGTTCCGGGCCTAGCCGCGGCTTCAACATGAGCTTCTCGCACGGCGGCTTCGACGCGATGCGTCTCGCCGAAGCGATGAAGATCGAATCGGGGTCGGAAGCGAAGCAGCTCGCCCAGGCCGCGGTCGACGCGAACGCGGCGGCGCAGCGCGCCGCTCTGGCCGGCAACGTCGCCGAAGTCGAGCGGCAAACGCGGCTCAGCGGCGACCTGATGTCGGCGCTCGAGGCGCTCGTGGCGCTCAACCATCCCGACCAGCACCGGCCGGTCATGCTGCGGGCGGGTGAGATGCCGGGCATTCCCCCGATGCCGGCGCCGCAGTGAGGGGACTCCGCCGCTAACGGCGGCGAATTCTCGCTGGTAGGACGGACCCGGCGCGCTGCCTCGTGCAGCCCACACCCGGCGTCGGGCCCGTCCGCCAGTCGGCTCGGCGTTCAGACGAGCTGGGCGAGGTTCGCGGCAAAGGCCGCGATCGTTTTCTGCGCGACGCCTTCGATCAGCCGGCCGCCGACGCTCGCGACGATCCCGCTGATCTGCGCGTCGGTGTGCAGCGCGACGTGCGTCTTGCCGCCGCGGTCGCTCGCGGTCGAGACGATCGTCGCGGTGACGCCGCCGCGACCGCGCAGCTCGTCACCCTTCACTCGCAGCGTCGCGACGTGCGTCGCGTCATCGAACGATTCGACGACGATCGTCGCGCGATAGCTCACCGAGACCGGACCGACCTTGACCGCGACCTTCGCGCGGTACGTGCGCTCGTCCACGACCTCGGTGATCTCGGCGTTCGGGATGCAGGTCGCGACGCGCGGAACGTCTTTCAGCACGGGCCAGACGCGCTCGAGCGGGGCGTCGACCTCAAACGCGTCGTCGATCGTCACGGCAGCGCCGCCTCCGCGCGCGCATTGTGCACCGGCAGCGATCCCTCGCTGAGGCGGCCGCCGCGCCGTGCTTCGCGGAGCGCGACGATCTCGGCGGCGATCGAGATGGCGGTCTCCTCGGGGGTTCGGGCGCCGATGTCGAGCCCGATCGGCGCGCTGATCCGCGCCAGGTCTGCGTCGCCGAGCCCCGCGGCGCGCAGCTCTACGATGCGGTTCGCGTGCGTGCGCCGGCTCCCCATCGCGCCGATGTAGCCGGCCTGGGTTCGCAGCGCGACCAGCAGCAGCGGGATGTCGAACTTCACGTCGTGGGTCAGCACGATCAGCGCGGTCCGCGCGTCGACCGGCGCTTTCTCGAGGAACTCGTCCGGCCACGAGACGACGACCTCGTCGGCATCCGGGATGCGCAGTTTGGTCGCGAAGACCGGCCGCGCGTCGATCACCGTCACGCGGTAGCCGAGATATTTGCCGATCCGCGCCATCGCACGCGAGAAATCGATCGCGCCGAACACGTACATGTCGGGTTTCGGCGCGTACGCGGCGATGAACAGGCGCACCTCGACCCCGACCGGCTCGCCGTCCTCCCCGAAGCTGCGCATCGTCGTCTCGCCGACCGCCAGCAGCGCGCGCGCTTCACCGCTCGCCGCGACGTTCAAGCCGGGCGTTCCGAGATCGCCGTACACCTCCGTGTCGGAGACGAGCAGCTTCGCGCCGGCGTGCGCGCCGTCGATCCGCGTCACCAGCGCGACCGGACGGTCGGCGTGGAGCGCCTCGGCGAGGCGCTCGAAGAGCGTCACCAGTCGAGCCGCTCGACGAAGACGTGGATCGTGCCGCCGCAGGTGAGGCCGACCGAGATCGCGTCGGCGTCGCTGATGCCGTAGGTCGCCAGGCGCGAGCGGCCCGAGGCGATCGCGTCCTGCGCCTCCTCGTAAACCGCCGACTCGACGCAGCCGCCGCTGACCGAACCGGCCACGTCGCCGCGCTCGTTCACCGCGAGCACCGCGCCCGGATCGCGCGGGGCCGAGTTCTCGACCGCGACGACGGTCGCGACGGCGACCCGCTGGCCCTCGCCGCGCCAGCGTTCGATCGTGTCCAGGACGTCGATCATGCGATCCTCCCTTCGATTGCATCCGCCACCGCTTCCAGCGTCCGCAGGCTGTGACCCGAAAGAAAGGCGTCGAGATACGGCAGCGCGGCGGCCATCCCTCGCGCCAGCGGCTCGTACGCGGCGTGGCGCTTGTGGGGGTTCACCCAGACGATCCGACGCGCCAGCCGACGCAAGCGCAGCAGCTCGGTGCCGACCAGGGCGGGGTCGTCGCGTTCCCACCCGTCGGAGAGGATCACCACGGTGCCGCCCCGTGCCGCGCCGCGCTGCGCGAAGCCGTTGTTGAAGGCCCGCAGCGCGGCGCCGATCCGCGTCCCGCCGCCGTAGTCGCGCACGCTCGTCGCGATCGCGCTCATCAGCGAGTCGTCGCCGGCGCGCTTCAGCAGCGGGGTCAGGTCGGTGAGCGTGGTGGCGAACGCGAACGCGCGCACGGCGGGCCGTGCGACCGCGGTCACGCGCGCGTACTGCAGCAGCGCGCGGGCGAACGGTTCCATCGAGCCCGAGACGTCGAGCAGGAACACGATCGGGCGCAGGCGCTCCCGCCGCGCCGACGCGCGCCGGCGCAGCAGCTCGCCGGCGGTGCGCGACGCGCCGCGCAGCGTGCCGCGGAAATCGAACCGGTCGCCGTGCGCTTGCGCGCGCCGGCGGCGCGACGCGCGGTACTCCGCGGCGACGCGCACGCGCGCGATCAGCCGCAGCATCGCCGCGCGTTCAGTCTCGTCGAAATCTTCGAATGCCTTGTCGGTGAGCCGGTGATCGCTCGAGGCGAGGATCCACTGCGTCGGCGCGCGCTCGGCCGCGCGTTCGTCCGCCGGACGGTCCGAGGGCGGCGGCGGGAGCGATTCGCGTTTCGGCAGATCGCGCGGCTCGCGGCGCGGCGCATCGACCGTGCGAACGAGCCGCTGCAGCGCGTCCGCGTCGCCCAGCGAGCCGAAGACCTCCAGAAACGCCGCGTGAAACGCGTCCAGGTCGTCGATCGACGGCAGCATCGCGGCGCGTGCGCGCCAGTAGAGTTCGCTCGCCGTGCGCGCCGGCAGCACGAGCAGCACCTCCGCAAACGTCCGCGCCCGCCGCGTCCCCGCCACGACACCACGACCCCGCAACGCCCGGTCGAACCCCGCCGCCAGCGCCGCTTCATCGCTGATCGTCAAACGACATCCCCACCGGCCGACGCGATGATCGAGCTCGCCGATGCGAGCGCGGTCGCGATGTCCTCCGGATATTTCAACACGCTCCCCAGCGAGGGCTCGAACACCTCGGCACCGAGCCGCTCCGCGCCGAGGAGCTGCAGCGTCTGCGCCCAGTCGATCGACTCCGAGATCCCCGGCGCCTTGCGCAGCTCGCGCTCGCGCAGCGCGGCGGAAGCGCGGGCGACGTCGCTCGCAAGTTCCGGCGTCACCGCCGGCAAGTGCAGGCGCAGGATCTCGATCTCGCGTTCGACCGACGGGTGCCCGATCCAATGGTAGAAGCAGCGCCGCTTGAGCGCGTCGTGCAGGTCGCGGGTGCGGTTCGAGGTGAGCACGACGATCGGAGGATGCGCCGCCGCGACCGTCCCGCGCTCGGGGATCGAGATCGCGAAGTCGGCGAGGAACTCCAGCAGAAACGCTTCGAACTCGTCGTCGGCACGGTCGATCTCGTCGATCAGCAGCACGATCCCGCGCGGGCGCGACGCGCCGAGCGCGGCGAGCAGCGGCCGCCGGATCAGGAACTCGTCGGCGTAGAGGTCGGGCGTGTGCTCGTGCGAGCCTTCGGCGGCGCGGATCGCGAGCAATTGCTTTCCGTAGTTCCAGTCGTACGCGGCTGCGGCGAGGTCGAGCCCCTCGTAGCACTGCAGCCGCAGGAGCTGCGCGCCGAAGACGCTCGCAAGCGCGCGCGCGGCATCGGTCTTCCCGACGCCGGCGTCGCCTTCGAGCAGCACCGCACGCTCGAGCGTCACGGCGCAGGCCAGCGCGGTCGCGAGGCCGGCATCGGCGACGTACCCGGCCCCCAGCAGGCGCCGCCGGAGGTCGTCCACGTCGATGGAATTCGGCATCACAAAACGATTCTGGACGCTGCAAGGATATTCCGGCGTTGCATCGGTAGCTTGGGTGTCCCCCGCTTGTCCCACGGAGACGCTCTCATGCAGATCGACCTCACCGTCAACGGGAAGCAGACGATGCTCGACGTCGAGCCCCGGCTGCTCCTGGTGCACGCGCTCCGAGACTCGCTGAACCTGACCGGAACCCACGTCGGGTGCGACACCTCGAGCTGCGGGGCGTGTACCGTTCTCCTCGACGGCGTCTCGGTGAAGAGCTGCACGGTCTTCGCCGTTCAGGCCGCCGGGCACGAGGTGACCACGATCGAGGGGATCGGCACCGCCGCCGAGCTGCACCCGATGCAGGAGGCGTTCTGGTCGGCGCACGGGCTGCAGTGCGGCTACTGCACGACGGGGATGATCGTGAGCGCGGTCGATCTGCTCAAACGCAACCCCGATCCGACCGACGACCAGATCCGTGCCGGGCTCGAGGGGAACCTGTGCCGCTGTACGGGTTATGAGAACATTGTGAAAGCCGTCCGCGCCGCCGGCGCGGCGATGCGCAGCGGGACGGCGCGTCACAGCGTGAACGACCTGATGCCGGTTCACCCGCCGGATGTGGAGCCGCCGCCGAGCGGCGAGGGGATCATCCTGCAGCAGCTCCAGGAGACGAAAGCATAATGGCGTTCACCACGATGGTCGGCGCGCGCATCCGGCGCCGCGAGGATCCCCGCCTCATCACCGGCCGCGCGACCTACGTCGACGACGTGCGCCAGGTCGGCACGGTCTACGCCGCGTTTGTCCGCAGCCCGTACGGTCACGCCAAGATCACGAGCGTCGATACGAGCGCCGCGAAAGCCGATCCGCACGTCCTGGCGGTCTATACCGGTGAGGACCTGCACCACGCGCACAACCTCAAAGCCTCGCTCCCGGTCGCGCACAAGATGCCCGACCTCAAGACGCCGCCGCACTACGTCCTCGCGCTCGACGAAGTGCGCGTCGTCGGCGAAGCGGTCGCGATCGTCGTCGCCGACTCGCCGTACACCGCGCGCGATGCCGCCGAGAAGGTCGCCGTCGAGTACGAGGAGCTGCCGGCGGTCGTCGACGTCGAGAAGGCCGCGGCCGGGCCGCCGTACGTGCACGAGTCGCTCGGCACCAACGTCGCGTTCACGATGCCGTTCAGCGCCGGCGACCCCGACAAGGCGTTCGCCGAGGCCGACGTCGTCGTGAAGCAGCGCATCGTGAACCAGCGCGTCGCGCCGGTTCCGATCGAGCCGCGCTCGATGGTCGCCAGCTACGATGCGGGGATGCAGCAGCTCACGCTGTACTCCGCGACGCAGATCCCACACTTGCTGCGCACGCAGCTGGCAATCGTGCTGGGGCTGCCGGAGAACAAGATCCGCGCGATCGCGCCGGAAGTCGGCGGCGGGTTCGGCGCCAAGCTGAACGTCTACGCCGAAGAGGTCGTGGTGAGCTGGGTCGCGATGCAGCTCGAGCGGCCGGTGAAGTACATCGAGACGCGCTCGGAGTGCTTCCAGGCGATGATCCACGGGCGCGACCAGATCGACGATCTGGAGATCGCGGCGAAGGACGACGGCACGATCACCGCGCTGCGGCTGAAGATCACCGCCAACATGGGCGCCTACCACCAACTGCTCACGCCGGTCATCCCGACGCTCACGATGCTGATGGCGCACGGGTGCTACAAGTTCGAGAACATCGCGGCCGAGGTCGTCGGCGTCTTCACCAACACGATGTCGACCGACGCGTACCGCGGCGCGGGCCGCCCGGAGGCGACCTTCTTCATCGAGCGCGCGATCGACATGGTCGCGCAGCGGCTCAAGCTCGACCCGGTGGACGTGCGGCGCAAGAACTTCATCGCGAAGAGCGCCTTCCCGCACACGACCGCGACCGGGCTCACCTACGACTCAGGCGACTACGAGACCACGATGGACAAGGCGCTCGGGATCGCCGACTACGCGGGGCTCCGCAAGCAGCAGGCAGCGCTGCGCGCACAGGGGCGCTATCTCGGGATCGGGCTCTCGACCTACGTCGAAGTCTGCGGGATGGGCCCGTCGGCGGCGATGCCGGCGGCCGGCTGGGACTCGGCGACGATTCGCATCGAACCGACCGGGAGCATCACGGTGCTGACCGGCGTCTCGCCGCACGGCCAGGGTCAAGAGACGACGTTCGCACAGATCGTCGCCGACGAGCTCGGCGTGCCGATCGACCACATCAGCGTGATCCACGGCGACACCGACAAGGTGCAGTACGGCGTCGGCACGTTCGGCTCGCGCGGGACCGCGGTCGGCGGTGCGGCGCTGAAGCTGGCGATCGACACGATCCAGGCCAAGGCGATCAAGATCGCCGCGCACCAGTGGGAAGCGAATCCCGACGACGTCGAGTACCGCGACGGCAAGATCCAGGTCAAGGGCGATCCGTCGAAGACGATGACGACGCCGGAAGCCGGTTTCCTGGCGTTCATGGGCGACAAGCTCCCGCCGGGTCTCGAGCCCGGTCTCGACGCGACGCGCCGTTTCGAACCGCCGAACTTCGTCTTCCCGTTCGGGACCCACATCTGCGTCGTCGAGGTCGACGCGCAGTCCGGCCAGGTCGAGGTCGTGAGCTATCTCGCGGTCGACGACTGCGGGCGGCTGATCAACCCGATGATCGCCGAAGGCCAAGTGCACGGCGGGATCGCGCAGGGTCTCTCGCAAGCGCTCTTCGAGGAGGTCGTGTACGACGACCGCGGTCAGCTGCTCACCGGGACGCTGATGGACTACGCGATCCCGCACGCCGAGCAGGTGCCGCACTTCGAGCTCGGCCACACCGTCACGCCGACGACCGTGAACCCGCTGGGGATCAAGGGGATCGGCGAAGCGGGGACGATCGGCTCGACGCCGGCCGTCGCGAACGCGGTGATCGACGCGCTGGCGCCGTTCGGCGTCGTGCACATCGACATGCCGCTCAAACCCGAAAAGCTCTGGGCCGCGATGCAGCCCAAACCGACGAACGGGAGCGCGCGATGATCCCCGCAGCCTTCGACTACGTCCGCGCGACCAGCGTCGACGACGCGGTGCGCCTGCTCGGCGAGCACGGTGAGGACGCGAAGCTCCTCGCCGGCGGCCACAGCCTGATCCCGATGATGAAGCTGCGCCTGGCGGCACCCTCGGTGCTCATCGACATCGGCGGGATCCCGAAGCTCGACGGCATCGCCGTCAGCGGCAACCGGGTGACGATCGGCGCGCTGACCAAGCACGCGACGCTCGCCGCGAGCGCGGATCTCCGCAAGCACGCGCCCGTGCTGTGGGACGCTGCGAACGATCTCGGCGACCCGCAGGTGCGCAACCGTGGAACGATCGGCGGCGCGTCGGCGCACGGCGACCCGTCGGCCGACTACCCGGCGGTGCTGCAGGCGCTCGACGCGACCTTCACGCTGGCCGGCAAGAGCGGCACGCGCGACCTGCCCGCCTCCGAGTTCTTCCGCGGGATGTTCGAGACCGCGCTCGGCGCGGGCGAGATCCTCACCGCGATCGCATTCGACGCGGCGCCCAACTCGGCGTACGTCAAGTTCCATCACCCGGCCTCGCACTACGCCGTCGTCGGCGTCGCCGCGGTGCTGACGCTGAGCGGCGGCACGATCGCCTCGGCCCGCGTCGCGGTCACCGGGATCGGCGACGCGGCGTTCCGCGCGAGCGGCGTCGAGAGCGCGCTCGCGGGCGTCAACCCGAACGATCTTGCCGCGTTGAAAGCCGCGACCGCGGGAACCGCGCGTGGCGTGCAAGCGCGCGCCGACACGTTTGCCTCCGCCTCGTACCGCACCGCGATGGCCGACGTCTTCGCCGCCCGCGCGGTAGCCAAGGCGGTAACGAAGCGCTGAGGCGCCGCGTCAGCGGCTGCGGACGATCAGGAGCGCGCCGAGGAGGACGAGCGCGATGATCCCTATTCCGGCGACGGGCGGTGCGACGACGAGCCCGAGCAGCAGCGCGCTGAGCGCGATGCCGATCCAGAACGGTGCGGGTGAGTGGACGACGTACGTGCCGACGTGCTCGCCGGCTGCCTCCGACATCGTGGCGTCCGGTTTGTCGGCGTACAGGTCGGCGTCGCGCTCGGCGAAGGTCATGTAGAGCGCGACGACGATCAGCGCGCCCGTCATGAACGCCAGCAGCGTGGTGCCTGCCGGTTCGTGCGCGACGAACCAGTACGCGACCGCGAGCGCAGCAGTGAAGAGCGCTGTTCGGCCTCGGTCTGTTGGTCGCCGTCCTGTACGGCACGCATTTCTCGCCGCTCTACGAGCGCGCGCTCGAGAACGCGAACGTGCATGCGGCGGAACACGCGCTCTACCTCGTCACCGGACTCCTCTACTGGTCGCCGGTTTTCGCGATCGCGCCCGCCCCGCACGCAGCGGCGCACCCAATGCGGATTCTCGCGCTCTTTTTGAGCCTCCCGGCCGGTGCGTTCCTCGGCTTCGCGTTCTACGTGACGAACCACGTGCTGTACGCGCACTACGCCGCGCGCGCCGGCGCGCTCGAGGACCAGATCAACGCCGGAGCGGTGATGTGGCTCGCGGCGGGGACGCCGACGTTCCTCGCGCTGCTGTGGTGCGTCGCGGATTGGGGCGCGCGCGAACGGCGCCTCGGCGCACTGCTCGACGCCTCCGAAGAGCCGCGCTGAGATGGTTCCACTCGCGTTCGCCGTGCTGTTGGCGGCTGCGACCCCGGCGAGCAGCGGCGAGCTGCTCTACACGACGAACTGCGCGTCGTGTCACGGCATCGACCGGGCGGGCACCCCCAACGGTCCGACGCTGCGCGGCGTCGGGCTCGCCTCGGTCGACTTCTTTTTGATCACCGGCCGCATGCCGGCCGCGGTGCCGCACCTCGAAGTCGGAGACCGCGGCCGTCGGATCGGTGAACGGCTGCCGCTCGATCAGATCCGTGCGCTCGAAGCGTATCTCGCGCCGGTGGTCGCGGGCGGCCCTCCGATCCCGCACGTCGCCGCGAGCGGTGATACGCAGCGCGGGCGGCGGCTCTACGCGCTGCACTGTCAGCAGTGCCACGCCGTGCAGGGCACCGGCGGCGACCTCGGTGGGCTCGACTGGGCGCCGGCGCTGCGTGGCGTGACGATCGGTGCGGTTGCGGATGCGATTCGGGCCGGCCCGGGCGAGATGCCGCAGTTCGGCGAGCACCAGGTCCCGGACAGCGACCTCGACGATCTCGCCCCGTACGTCATGCAACTGCAGGCCGCCGGGCAGCCACGCGTCGTCCCGCCGTTCCGCTCGACGGGACCGGTCCCCGAAGGCGCGATCGGATACCTCGCGATCGTCGTGCTCGTCGCCTTCGTGTTCATCTTCTGGCGCTCCGACACACCGGCACCCCACCGCGAAGAATCCGTCCGCCGCGACGAAGGTCAGAAGCCCGGCTGAGGCCCGCCGTGGTACGCTAGCGCCATGGCGGCGCGAGCCACACCGGTCGAGCGTGCGATCGACGCACTTGGGAAGCTGCCCGTCGGGGATTTGGCGGCGCGGGATCACGTGCGCACGGTGCGCTCCACGCTCGCGGTCGCGAACGACGACGAGCGCTTGCGCTTCCTGCGGCTGCTCGACCGGCTGGACGTCGATCCGCCGCGCATCGAGAGCGGGCTCGAGCGCGCGCGGAACGCGGCTCCGATCGAACGGCGCGCCGCGCTCGCGCAGCTCAGGCGAGCGCTCGAGCCGGCTCGCGACGCGGTGCTGCGGCATCTGGCCGCGCCGCCCGGCGATCTGCGCTTCATCGTCGACCTGCGAACCGTGCTCATGGGATTTCTCGCGCAGCGGCCCGAGGCGGCCGATCTGGCGCAGCTCGACGACGATCTGCGAACGTTCCTCGCCGCGCGGCTCGATCTCGGCCTGCTCGAGCTGCGCCGGCTGACCTGGTCCGATTCCGCCGAGCTGCTCGAACGGCTCGCGCGCTCGGAGGCCGTCCATGCCGTGCGCGGCTGGTTCGACTTGAAGGACCGGCTCGATGAGGACCGCCGCGTGTATGCGTTCTTCCACCCGGCGATCCCCGGCACGCCGCTGGTGTTCACCGAGGTTGCCCTCACCGACGACGTTCCGGCGTCGATCCGCTCGATCCTCAACAAAGATGCGCCGCGGGTAGACGTCGCCGCGGCGCGCTCGGCGACGTTTTACTCGATCTCGAACTGCGAGCCCGGGCTGACCGGGATCCCGTTCGGCAACGCGCTGATCAAACACGCCGTCGAAGCGTTGCGCGCGGAACTCCCGCGGCTGCGAACCTTCGCGACGCTGTCACCCGTGCCGGGTTTCGCGGCGTGGGTTCGCGGGCTCGGCGAACGCGTCGCGCCCGAGGTGCGCGCCGCGCTGGCGATCCCCGGGTGGCAACGAAACCCGAGCACGAGCGCGGCGCTGCGCGAGCCGCTGCTGCAACTCGCCGCGCGCTATCTGCTCGCCGCGAAGCGCGAGGACGGTGCGCCGCGCGACGCGGTCGCGCGGTTCCACCTGGCGAACGGCGCGTTGATCGAACGCCTCGACTGGCTCGCCGATCCGGCGCCGCGCGGGATCGAGCAGTCGTTCGGCGTCATGGCGAACTACCGGTACGCGCTCGACCGCTATCCCGCGAACCAGCTCGCGTACGCCGCCGGCCACGCGATCGACGCGAGCACGCCGGTCCGCGCGCTCGCGCTCGCCGACCCCACGACCCTGGAGCAGCCGCGCACCGGAATCTCGCGCCGTGCGGCGCTGCTCGCCGCCGTTCGCGGCGTCACCGCGCGCGCGAAGCGCCTGATGGCGCGCGCGCCCGCGCGCACCTAGAGCTGCGGTAAGCCGCCCGGCGCGACGCCCGGCTTCGGGCCGCAGCCGTCGAGCGGCGCGGCGGGCGGCGGCGTCGCGGTGAGCCCGAAGAACAGCGGCAGCCACGACGTGCCGTCGGTCATGTAGCTCCCGCTGACGGTCAGCGTCTGACCGGGTGCGAGGCCGAAGCCTTTGACGAGATAGCGCTGCGAGGGATCGCTCACGCAGCGTACTTCGGTCGGCGCCGCGTCGCCGGCGAACCACATCGTCGTCGTGACGCCGCCGTTCGCGCCGGGCTGTTCGTACAGGTACACGTTCTGCGGCGCCGAGGTCGGATTCGCGAGCTGCAGCGAAACGCTGCGCAGCACGCCGTAGTCGCCGGCGAGCGGCGCGCGCTGTCCGGCCTGCGCGACGATGTCGGGCCGCAGGTTCGGAAACGCCGCCTGACCGTTCGCGTAGTAACGCACGCCGACCGCGAACGGCGCGGGCTCGGCGGCGCCGACGGTGTACGCGAGCGCGATCGGCGGCACGTTCGTCAGCGCGAACTCACCGCGCCGGAAGTGCCCGTCGCTGGGATGTTCCGGCTGCGCGAGCAGCGAGGCCGGATCGGCGCCGCCGCTCGCAGCGATGATGGCGACGCTGACCGGGCCGCCGTCGAGGACGCGCAGGTCGTAGATCCCCGCCAGCAACTGGCCCGGCAGCATGTTCCCGGCGCCGAGCGGGATCAGATACGGCGCTCCGCCTGCGACGGCGGCGACGAAGCTCTCCTGCGGCGGGCGCTCGAGGAGATAGCGCAGGGTCGAGAGGTGGCCGACGTACGAGAACGCATCCGACGGGCCGGCCGCGGCGCCGAGCACCTGCACGCGCGATCCCGCGCCGGTCGCCTGCAGCGCGAGGTACAGCCGCCGCGTCCCGGTGTCGGAGACGTGATACGCGTAGGCGCGCGCCGGCCGCGTCGCGTCGATCGTGCCGCGGAAGAGCACGCCGTCGTCGAACGGCCCCAGCCGCTCGGGATCGTCGCTGTAGAAGAGCACGACCGGGTCGAGCGCCGGCAGTGCGCTCACCCGCAGGTGCACGTTGGTCGTGCCGCTCTGGTCGACGTACTGGTCGTTGCCGCGCACGGTCACGACCGCGCGCGCCTCGAGCGCGTCGCCGGGCCGCAGCGCGGCGGCGGTCACGCCGGCGACGTTCAGCGTCGTCCCCGGCTGCAGCTGCGCGGCCTGCGCGATCGCGGCCTGGATGCGGGCGTTCGCGAACTGCGGCGAGACGGTGCCGGCGAGCTCGACCGCGGCATCGCTCGGCACGATCCCCGCCGGCGGCGCGACCAGCACGTTCACGGTCGCCGTGTCGCCGGCCGCATCGGAGAGCGTCACGGTCCCGCGCCCGTTCGCGCGCCCCGTCAGCGAGAGCATACGGCGCACATCGTCGTAGCGCGCGTCGACCCCGTCGAACGACGGCTGCACCGTCAGCGGCCCTGCGCCCCCGGCGACGTTCACCACGACCGTCGTCCCGGGGACGACACCGACACGGGAACGATCGACGCGGATCGGCACCGCGTTCAACGGTGACGAGCTCGGCGAGGGCGACGGCGACGACGGTGTCGCCAACGGCGAGGGCGTCAGCGAAGGGATCGGCGGGGGCGGGGGCGGCGGCGGGCTCTGCGCCGCACCGCCGGCCGGTGCGGCCAGCAGGATCGCGCCGATCGCCGCCGCTGCGGCCCACATGCGGGTCATCACGATGACCTTTTGCGCAAACGGACAGCGGGCCTCGGGGTTGAAGTGAGAATCGTGCTGAGCGATTTTTGCCCGCTCGTCGGCGAGTGGTTTGCCACTCGCTACGGCGAGCCGACCGAGCCGCAGATCCAAGGCTGGCCGATCATTCGGGCCGGCCGGGACGTGCTCATCTCGGCGCCGACCGGGTCCGGGAAAACGCTGGCGGCGTTCACGCTCTGCCTCGACGACCTGATCCGGCGCGCGGCGGCGAACGATCTCCCCGACGAGACCCTGGTCGTCTACGTCTCGCCGCTCAAAGCGCTGACCAACGACATCCGCAAGAACCTCGAGACGCCGCTCGCCGAGCTGCTCGCCGCGGCCGGCCTGGCGGGGATCGAGCTCGCGCCGATTCGCACCGCGACGCGGACCGGCGACACGCCGCAGTCCGAGCGCGCGAAGATGCTGCGCAAGCCGCCGCACGTGCTGGTGACGACGCCGGAGTCGCTCTTCATCCTGCTGACCGCCGAGAAGTCGCGCGCGCTGTTCGCGCGCGTGCACACCGTGATCGTCGACGAGATCCACGCGGTCGCTGCGGACAAGCGCGGCTCGCACCTCGCGCTCACGCTGGCGCGCCTCGACGAGCTGGTGCAGCGCCAGAGCGGCCGCACGCCGCAGCGCATCGGCCTCTCGGCGACCGTCCGCCCGATCGAGCAGATCTCGCGCTTCCTCGCGCCCGACGCGAAGATCGTCGACGTCGGCCACCGCCGTCCGATGACGCTCGCCGTCGAGGTTCCGCTCGACGAGCTGAGCAGCGTCGCGAGCAACGAGATGTCGGGCGAGATCTACGACCGGCTCGCCGAGCTGATCCGCGCGCACCGCACGACCCTGGTGTTCGTCGGCACGCGCCGGATGAGTGAGCGCGTGACGTTCGCCCTCGCCCAACGGCTCGGCGAGGGCGTGGTGATGCCGCACCACGGCAGCCTCGCGCGCGAACTGCGCTTCGACGCCGAGAACCGGCTCAAGAACGGCGAGCTCAAAGCCGTCGTCGCGACGGCCTCGCTCGAGCTCGGAATCGACATCGGCTCGATCGACCTGGTCGTGCAGCTCGGTTCGCCGCGCTCGCTCGGCGTCGCGCTGCAGCGCATCGGGCGCTCGGGCCACTGGGTCGGCGCGATCCCCGAAGGACGGCTGTTCGCGACGACGCGCGACGAGCTGCTCGAGTGCGCGGCGCTGGTGAAGGGGATCCGCGACGGCGCGATGGACGCGCTGCGCATCCCGGTCGCGCCGCTCGACATCCTCGCGCAGCAGCTCGTCGCCGCGTGCGCGGCCGACGACTGGGAGGTCGACGCGCTGTTCGCGCTGGTGCGCGCGGCCTACCCGTACCGCGAGCTCGCGCGCAAAGACTTCGACGACGTCGTCACGATGCTCGCCGACGGCGTCGCGACCTCACGCGGGCGCAGCGGGGCCTACCTCCACCACGATCGCGTGAACGGCAAGCTGCGCGGCCGGCGCGGCGCGCGCATCGCCGCGATCACCTCCGGCGGTGCGATCCCCGAGACCGCCAACTACAACGTCGTCGTCGAGCCCGACGGCCACGTCGTCGGCACCGTCGACGAAGACTTCGCGGTCGAGAGCATGGCCGGCGACATCTTCCTGCTCGGCACCACGTCGTGGCAGATCCGCCGCGTCGAGACCGGCGTCGTGCGCGTCGCCGACGCCCACGGCGCGCCGCCCTCGATCCCGTTCTGGAACGGCGAAGGGCTCGGGCGCACGATCGAGCTCTCGCACGAGGTCGCGCTGCTGCGCGCCGCGATCGACGAGCGCGACGACGCCGCGGCGCAGCAGTGGCTGATCGAGGAATGCCGGCTCGACCGCGGGGGCGCCGAACAGGCGGTCGCGTACGTGCGCGCAGGCAAGGCGATCCTGGGGACGGTTCCGACCGACACCACGATCGTCGCCGAGCGGTTCTTCGACGAAGCCGGCGGGATGCAACTGATCCTGCACACGCCGTTCGGCGCGCGGATCAACCGCGGGTGGGGTCTCGCGCTGCGGAAGAAGTTCTGCCGCTCGTTCAACATCGAGCTGCAGGCGGTCGCGACCGACAACGGCGTCTGCCTCTCGCTGAGCGATCAGCACGCCTTCCCGCTCGAGATCGTGTTCGAGTACGTCAAGTCGGCGAGCGTCGAGGCGACGCTCACGCAGGCGCTGCTCGCGGCGCCGATGTTCGGCGCGCGCTGGCGCTGGAACGCTACCCGCGCGCTGGCGATCCTGCGGATGCGCGGCGGCAAGAAAGTTCCCCCGCAGCTCCAGCGGATGCGCGCCGAAGATCTGCTCGCCTCGTGCTTCCCGGATGCTGCGGCGTGCGCCGAGAACCTCACCGGACCGATCCGCATCCCCGATCACGTGCTCGTGCGGGAGACGATCGACAACTGTCTGCGCGAAGCGATGGACCTCGACGGTCTGATCCGCGTGCTGCTGGCGGTCGAGAGCGGCGCGATCCGCACGGTAGCGGTCGATACCCCCGAACCCTCGCCGTTCTGCCACGAGATCCTCAACGCGAACCCGTACGCGTACCTCGACGACGCTCCGCTCGAAGAGCGTCGGACGCGCGCGGTCACGCTGCGCCGCACGATCCGCAGCGATGCGGAGTCGGGGGCCGGGATCCTCGACCGGGCGGCGATCGCCGAGGTGACGGAGTCGGTCTGGCCGGTGGTGCGCGACGCGGACGAGCTGCACGACGCGCTCGACACGCTGATCGTGCTTCCGCCGGTCGCCGCCTGGGCGGGGTGGTACGACGAGCTGGTCGCGCAGCGCCGCGCGACGACCCTCGCGCACGGTGCTGCGCGGTACTGGACGTGCGCCGAACGGCTCGACCTCGCGCGGCTCGCGTATCCCGAGGCGACGATCGCCCCGGAGATCGCCGCCGTCCCGGCGCCGCAGCCGCAGCCCGAACGCGGCGAGGACGCGCTCGCCGAGATCTTGCGCGGCTGGCTCGAATCGTCGGGCCCGGTCTCGGTCGCCGTGCTGGCGGAGCAGTTCGCGGTCGACCACGCGACGGTCGAAGGCGCGCTGATCCGGCTCGAAACCGAAGGCCAGGTTCTGCGCGGGCGGTTCGACGGTACCGGCGCGGATCAGTGGTGCAACCGGCGCGTGCTGGCGCGCATCCACCGCCTCACGCTCGGACAGCTGCGGCGCGAGATCGAGCCGGTCAGCACCGCCGAGTACGTGCGGTTCCTGTACCGCTGGCAGCACGTCGCGCCGAGCTCGCGTCTGCACGGGATCGACGGAACGCTGCAGATCGTCAAGCAGCTCGAAGGCTACGAGATCCCGGCGGCAGCGTGGGAGGCCTCGATCCTCCCGGCGCGCGTCGCGCGCTACAAGCGCGAGTACCTCGACCAGCTCTGCTACTCCGGCGAGATCATGTGGGGCCGCCTCTCACCGCATCCTGCGCTCACGCCGCCCGAAGACGAGGAGCGGCAGCGCCGCATCCGCCCGACGAAGCTCTCGCCGATCGCGCTCTTCAAGCGCGAGGATGCGGAGACGCTGATCGTCGCGCGCGACGGCGAGGCGAACGCGGCGCTCTCGCATGCCGCGCGCGAGGTGCTCGAGGAGATCGGTCGCCGCGGGGCGCCGTTCTTCGGCGACATCGTGCGCGGTACGAAGCGCCTTCCCAGCGAGGTGGAAGAAGCGCTGTGGCAACTGGTCGCCGCGGGCCTGGTGACCGCCGACGGTTTCGACGCGCTGCGCTCGCTGATCGACGCGAAGCGCCGGCTCGGCGAGAAGGGGCTGCGCGCGCGCCCGCGCTCGTCGAGCGGCCGCTGGACGCTGCTGACCGCCGCGACCGAACGGATCGATCCGGAGTCGTTCGCCCGCCGTCTGCTCGAGCGCTGGGGCGTGCTCTTCCGCGATGTGGTCGCGCGCGAGACACTGGCGCCGCCGTGGCGCGAACTGCTGCGGGCGCTGCGCCGCCTGGAAGCGCGCGGTGAGATTCGCGGCGGACGCTTCGTCGCCGGCTACGTCGGCGAACAGTTTGCGCTCCCGGAGGCGATCGAAGCGCTGCGCGCGGCGCGCCGCAGCGCCGATGATTCGGAAGTCGTCGAGGTCTCCGACTACGATCCGCTGCGGACCGCCAACGCGCTGCTGCCCGTGACGCCGCTGCGCGCCGCCGAGCGCATCGCACCGGCCGCGCTCGGTTAGTTCCCGCCCAGCACCTGTACCGGGCCGTTCACCCCGGGCTCGATCGCCGGATCCCTTCTCGTGCGGCCGCCGGTATCGAAAAACGACCCCGACGAGAAAGAATCTTGGGAGACGTGGTAGCGTATCCGCGCGGGACAGGGGACTGCTTCGCGCGGCTGCGTTATCCACGCGGTTCCGCTGCGCGCGGCGAAATAGATGTACGTCGCATCGACGGCCAGCGAGAAGTCACAGTCGAGGCTGATCACCGCGACGCGCTGTCGGCTGTCGAAGTAGTCGGGGATGACCGGCCAGGCGCGGACGGTCTCCTCGGAGAGACGTGCGACGCGCCGCTGTGCATCAGTCGCATCGATCGCGCGCTGAAAGAACGCCGGATCGTGGGTGAGGAGTCCGCGCGAAAGATAGACCGCGCCGACGGCGGTCGAGGCCGCGTTGCGGGCCGCGTCATCGGAATCGTGCCGCAACGAAGCGGCGCATCGGTCGAACAACGGCCCCGCCAGCGCGGCTTGCGCCTCGCTGATCCCGCGCACGAGCGCCTGCGCGTAGACGGCGGTACCGGGGCAGGCCGCCGCGACCTGCTTCGCGACGAGCGGCGTGAGCATCGGCGGCGCTTGGTCGTTTGCCGCTCCTCCGATCGCCGGGACGCCGGCGGCCAAGAGGGCCGCGGCCAGGACGGAGACCACCACCCGTATACGCATGAACTCATTGTACCCGGCTAGCTGAGAAGGCGCCAAGGAACGAGAACGCGGCGTGATGCGCACGGTCAGGCTGGGTCGGACGGGGTTGAAGGTCAGCGAGGTCTGCCTCGGCACGATGACGTTCGGCCTGCAGACCGATCGCTCGGAGTCGTTCGCGATCATGGACGCGGCCGACGAGGCCGGAATAGCGTTCATCGACGTCGCCGACGTCTATCCCGTCGGTGGCACGCTGGAGACGGTGGGCCGCACCGAAGAGATCGTCGGCGACTGGATGGCGGGCAAGCGCGAGCGCTTCGTCGTCGCGACCAAGGTCTACAACCGGATGGGCCCTGGGCCGAACGATATCGGCAACGCGCGCCGGCACGTCATCGCCGCCTGCGATGCCTCGCTGCGGCGGCTGAAGACCGACTACATCGATCTGTACTACATCCACCGCTGGGACGACGAGACGCCGGTCGACGAGACGCTCGCGGCGTTCGACGATCTGCGGCGCGCGGGGAAGATCCGCTACGCGGGCTGCAGCAACATCGCGGCCTGGCAGATGATGACCGCGCTGCAGGTCGCCGAACGCGACCGCACGATCCGCTTCGACGCCGTGCAGCCGCGCTACAACCTCCTGTTCCGGCAGATCGAGAGCGAGCTGTTGCCGGCGGCGCAGGCGAACGGCATCGGCGCGGTCGTGTTCAACCCGCTCGCCGCCGGGATGCTGACCGGCAAGTACAAACGCGGCGAACGGCCGCGCGAGGGGACGCGCTTCACGCTCGGCAACGCGGCCTCGCTCTACCAGCAGCGGTACTGGCAGGACGAGACGCTGGACGTCGTCGCCCGCCTCGCGGCCGACGTCGCCGCGCGCGGCAAGTCGATCACGCACGTCGCGCTCCGCTGGGTCCTGGACCAGCCCGCGGTCACCGCGGCGATCGTCGGCGCGAGCCGCGCGGAGCAGCTGCGCGACTCGCTGCACGCGCTCGAGATCGAGCTCGACGAGGCGGACCGGCGCGCCTGCGACGAGGCCTGGTATGCGCTCCCGCGGCGGCGCCCCGAGGAGGACCGCTGATGGGCACGTTCGCCGCGTTCTGGCGCCACGGCAGCAACGCGCTGCTGCTGGCGATCGCGCTCGCGCTGGCGGCGCTCTTTGCGACGCACGTGCTCGTATTCGCCGTGCCGAGCATCGCTGCGATCGCGGCCGGCGCGGTGGTGTTCTTCGTCTCCGAGTACACCACGCACCGGTTCATGCTGCATGCGCCGCCGCAGAAGAACGCGTTCGTGCTCGGGCTTCAGCACCGCTTGCACTACGATCACCACGTGAACCCCAGCGAGCTGGGACTGCTGTTCCTGCCGGTCTGGTTCGTGATCCCCGTCGCCGCGCTCACGCTCGCGATCTACCTCGCCGCGACGCGCACGTGGAGCACGAGCGCCGCGCTGCTGCTCGGCAGCATCCTCGGCCTGCTCTGGTACGAGTGGGTGCACTACGTCGCGCACATCGCGTTCGTGCCGAAGACGCCGTTCGGCCGCTGGATCAAGAAGTACCATCTGTGGCACCACTTCAAGAACGAGCGCATGTGGTTCGGGGTGACGAACCCGAGCATGGATCTGTTCGGGCGCACCTACGCGCGCGTCGACGAGATCGACCGCTCGGGCACGACGCGCGTCTTGTTTCCGGAGTAAAAGGGCGCGCGGCGCTCAGCGTCGCAAGCAGCCGAAGGCTCGCCTTCGAGCTGAGACGAACGAAAGGGGTGCGATGCCGTGCGCCGGACGCTGATTTCGTTGGGGTTCGTCGCGACGACGGTGATGCTCACCGCGCACGCGGCGATCGCCGCACCCGCCGGCGGCGTGCCGATCCCGTTGCGTTCGCCTGGCCCGTGCGCGCATCCGCAACCAGTCCCGGAGGCGCTGCGCCTGCCGGCGATCGTCCCGCCGGGCGAACCGGCGGCGATCGAAGCCAAGATGCTGGCATATCTGAACTCGTACGAGTACCGCAAGCTGGGCTGGTGCGTCGACAAAGCCGTGCGCGACACCGGTCCGTACATCGACCACGCGTACTACGGCACGCATCCGGCCGTGCGCATCTACTACTCGCCCGAGATGATGGACTGGCTGCGGCACGGGCGCGTCGGCGTTCCGCACGACGGTGCGGTGATCATCAAGGAGCAATACTCGCCGCCGCCGGCCGCGCGCTACGACGGGCTGACCGATGCGGCACTGCAGCCCGGCGACTGGACCATCATGATCCGGCGCTCGTCGGCCTCGCGTGACGGCTGGTTCTGGGCCGAAGTCTTCACCGGGATGACGGCGGGCCCGAAAACGCAGTATCCGTGGGCCGGCTTCGGTCTCTACTGCTTGCGCTGCCATGCCTCGGCGAACGACGCGATGACGTTCGCTTCGCTGACGAACATTCACGGGTTCCCCGGCGAGCCGCTGACCTTCAAGGTCGACAACTCGTGGCGCTGGCCGGCGCACGCCCCGGCCGCGGCGGTCGCCGCGGCCGCAACCGCGCAGCCCGAGCCGGAGCACGAGAAGAACGCGGTCCACCCGGCGCAGGTCTCGCACGCGCCGCCGGTGCCGATCCAGACCTTCCCGGCCGAGCCGCTCGACGACGTCTTGGCGCCGCCGAAGCCTCACCACCCGCGCGAGTTCATGACCTCCTCGCAGTGCATGAGCTGTCACAGCGCTTCGTCCGGCGGAGCGCCCGGGCCGGTGATGTGGCTGACCCCGCCGCCCTCGTACGCTCCGCCGCCCTCACCGCCGCCGGGGCCGGCCGGCGTGAACGTCTCCGAGTACGGCGAGTGGCGCTGGTCGCCGATGGGGCTCGCCGGCCGCGATCCGGTGTTCTTCTCGCAGCTCGAGAGCGAGCTCGCGTACATCGACGGAATCCCGGCGCACGAGATCGCCGGCGACCATCCGCAGGCGACGCGCGCGACGCTCGAACAGCAGGTCGTCGACACGTGCATGCGCTGCCACGGCGTGATGGGCAAGCGCTCGAACGACATCGAGCACGGCGGCAGCGCGCCCTTCGACCGGCACTGGGTCTTCCAAGGCGATCCTGCGAAAGCGGGCTTCCAGTACGGAGGTCTCGCGCGCGACGGGATCAGCTGCACGGTCTGCCATCACATCGTGCAGACGAAAGAAGAAGCCGCCTCGCTCGCGTTCGTGCTGAAGAACCGCAGCACCGGGCTGTTCTCGATCGGTCCCCCGGAGAAGCTGCACGGGCCGTTCAAGGACGACATGATCGCGGTCCACCCGATGAACGAGTCGCTCGGCGCAAAGCCGGTGTTCGGCGCGATTACGAAGTCGGCGCGGCTGTGCGCGAGCTGCCATAGCATCGACCTGCCGGTCGTCGACAAACCCGACAAGATCCACCCGATCACGACGGCGATGGCGCACGACGTCGAGCAGAACACGTACGTCGAGTGGGTGAACAGCCGCTTCCAAACCGAGTACAAGCCGACCGCGGGCGCGCAGTCCTGTCAGGACTGCCACATGGCGGGCGCGGTCGACAACGAGCGGCTCGACGTGCATCAGAAGCAGGTGCAGACCCAGATCGCCCTGGTGCAGGATCAGACCTACCCGGCGGCCGAGCATCGCGCGCCGCTGTTCGGCATCGACGTGCGGTACCGCAAGACCGACTTCCGCCGCCACGAGCTGCTGGGGCTGAACGCGTTTCTGCTGCGCACGTTCCAGACGAACTCCGACGCGCTCGGCGTGCGGCTGAACGACTACATGTCCGGCTCCTCGACCGATCTCGACGACGCGATCGGGAACGTCGTACGCCAAGCGCAGCACACGACGGCGAACGTCGACCTGCGCGCGCGCGTCGAGAACGGAACGCTGGTCGCCGAGGTCGGCGTCACCAACCTGACCGGCCACCGCTTCCCGAGCGGCGTCGGCTTCCGCCGCGCGTTCATCGAGCTCACGGTCACCGATCCCGCCGGCAAGCTCGTCTGGGCGTCCGGGATGACGAATGCGAACGGCGAGATCGTCGACGGTGCCGATCCGGCGAAGGTGCTCGCAACGGAGTACTTCACCCGCGGTCCCGACGGCAAAGAGCAGTACCAGCGGCACTTCGACGAACTCCGCCCGGTGACGCGGCCGGACGAAGTGCAGATCTTCGAAGAGCTGGTCGCGGACCGCACCGGCGAGTTCACCGAGAGCTTCATCCGGCGCGACCACCACATCAAGGACAACCGTTTGCTGCCGCAGGGCTGGCGCAAGGACGGCCCGCCGGGGATCCCGCTCCCCGCGAATTGGCTCGCCGCGACGCGTCCGGAGGGCACGTTCGTCGAAAGCGACCCGAACTACGCGAACGGCAAAGGCCGCGCCGTCACCGCCTACCGCGCGCCGCTCCGCACCGCGCTCGCGCCGGCGCGCCTGCGCGTCGAAGCGACGCTCTGGTACCAGTCGTGGGAGCCGGCGTTCAGGCGCCAGCGCACGAGCGGAACGGGGCCGGCCGCGACACGCCTGCGCGTGCTGCTCGGCAACCTGAAGCTCCCGAACACGCCGATGGAAAACTGGAAGCTGAAGATCGCCTCAGCTTCCGCGAGCCTATAAGAAAAAGCCCGGGGACGGATCCCCGGGCCTCTCTGTCACCCTGAGCTTGTCGAAGTGTCGGTTACGGTCGCGCTAGCGGTTAGCGGTACGACTGGCGCTGCTGGAAGCAGTCGCGGCAGTAGACCGGCTTGTCGCCGCGCGGCTGGAACGGAACTTCCGCAACCTTGCCGCAGCCGCTGCAGGTGGCTTGGAACATCTCGCGCTGCGGACGGCCACCGCCGTATCCGCCGCCGGCGTACGAGCCGCCGCCGCCGCCGCTGCTGCTGGCACCGCCGCCGCGCTGGCTCTTACGAGCAGCTCGGCAATCGGGGCAACGGTTGGGCTTGTTCGTGAAGCCCTTCGCAGCGAAGAACTCTTGCTCTCCGGCTGAGAACGTGAAGGGTGCATTGCAGTCGGTGCAATTCAGGGTTTCGTCAGTGTACATCGGTGAACTCCGGCGTCGGAGGGTTTTGTTGAAGACGGACGATGTACCTGAACTTGGGAGAACGCCTGAGCGCCAGACCACGCGGGACACGACTCGTACTATCAGCCGAACGAAAGACGCCTCGGTTCGTCCGGCTCGATCACTCTAACACAAGTCCCGGTCAAATAGTGCCATCGGCAATCGTAAGGACAGCGTAAGGGGACGCGGTCCGGGCGCCGCGAGGGGCAGAACAGGGGCTTAGTCGGGCCGGTTGGCGAGATAATCCCAGGTGAAGCCGACCGCGACCCCGGCGGCTCCGAATACGATGGCTGCGAGGAGCATGACGCTCCCAACGACCGCGCCCGAGGCGAGGGAGTTCCTTTGCACGGCGGCGCCCCGCAGCCGGAACCGGTCTCCATGCCGGGCCCTCGCGGGCGAATCCGCGAGCCGGGGCGAACGCTCGTCCCCAAGCGCACCCCCTCCCCGAAGGAGTTCCCATTCCCCCTCCCCGCAGACGCAAAGGCGGCGGCGGCAAGAAACGCCGTGAACCGCTGACGCCCGTCGTCAAAGAAGACACGCTGAGCCTGGTCGGCCGCGTCATCGAAACCTTCCCGAGCTCCACGTTCAAGGTCGAGCTCGAAAACGGCCACACGATCCTCGCGAGCCTCGCGGGACGTCTGCGCCGGTTCCGCATCCGCATCACGCCGGGCGACGACGTCGACGTCGAGCTCTCGCCGTACGACCTGACGCGCGGGCGGATCACCTACCGCCGGCAGGGACGGAACGCCTAGCGTCCACGGCGAACACGCACGACCCAAGATGCGATCGTCACGCGCCTTGGCGTTGGTCGTGCTGTTCGTCGCCGCAGTCGCGGTGGCGTGGTGGTTCACCACCCGCCGTCAGGCCGGCCCCGTCGCCGACACGATCACGGTCTACTACGCGAAGGCCGACGGGACGACGCTCGTCCCGTGGCAGCTCTCGCTCGGCCCGGCTCGCGACCGCAAGAGCGTGGCCTTCTACGCCGCGACGCAGTGCGTCGCCGGCCCGCCGTCGGGGACCGAAGCCGTTCGCTTCCCGGCCGGAACGTACGTCCGGGCGCTCGACGTTGAGGGATCGACCGCAGACGTCGATATCTCTAAAGAGATCGCGTCCTCCGCCGAAGGCGGGTTCGCGGAATCGGCCGAGTTCAAAGCGCTCGTCTGGACCCTCACGCAGCCGAGGCTCGGTATCGCTTCGGTCAAGGTGAGGATCGCAGGTGCGCGCGTCGCAACGCTCCCCGGAGGACATCTCGAGCTCGATGAACCTCTTTCGCGTTCGAGCTTTTAGTTTCGTCGCACTGATGCTGGCGTGCGCGCTGCCGGTGCGCGCGCAGGATCGCCCGCCGAACCTCTGGTTCCAGGGCACGCGACTCATCTTCGATCGTGCCGTTGCCATGCAGGGCGATCTCGGCGTCGCTACGCGCGACGGCGGGATGCGCCGTTTCCTCGAGCGGCTCGGCGCGAGCGTCTCGTACCAGCCGCAGCAGCGCTACATCGTGATCACCGCCGAGGACCGCCGCACGATCGTGTTCACCCTCGGCGATCCGTCGTACACGGTCGGCGGCGTGCGCGCGCAGGCGCCGTTCGCGCCGCTCGTGGACGGCGACGACGTGGTGCTGCCGTTCTTCGCGCTGGCCCGCGCGCTCTACGTCGAGCCGGTCGCGCAGACGAACGAGACGGTACTGCAGCCGCGGATCGGCGCGCTCGACGTGCGCACCGACGGTGGCCGGACGACCGTCACCGTGCGCGGCGCGATGCCGCTGCTGATCAGCACGGCCGCCGAGTCGCCCGAACGCCTGCAGCTCGCCTTCACCGGTCTGGGTTCCTCGCTCGCGACGGGACGCCGCGCGGTCGGCGCCGCGATCGACGGGATCGACGTCGCGGTCGGCGGCAGCGCGAAGGTCCCGACCACGACGATAACCTTCGAGGGCGCGCGCGGTTCGACGCATCGCGTGCTGCCGTCCGGTTCGCCCGACGCGTACACCGTCGTGTTCGAACCGGGCGCGGAGGGCGCACAATCCGCCGTCGCGCCGCAAACCGCTCCGACCGCAGCGCCGCTCATCGTCGCCGGCCGCGCGACCGTGACCGATCTTGCGATCGAGCCCGGCGCCGACGATACGCTCGCCGTGCGCATCACGCTGAGCGGGGCCGCGAGCTACGAATGGCACCGCTTGCCGGACAACCGCTGGTACCTCGACCTGCAGAACACGACGCTCACCGGGCCCGGCCGCGAAGAGCGCCCCGGATTCGGCAGCGTGCAGTCGGTCCGGGTGCGGCAGACCGGTTCGAGCGATGCGCCCGCGGTGAGGATCGCGTTCACGACCGCCGGCCAGCCGCGCATCGACCTGGCGCCGAGCGAGAGCGGTCTGGTGATCACCGTTGCGACCGTCGCCTCCGACGACGTGGCGCGCGCGGGCAGCGGTCGCACCGGCGGCGCGCCGGTCGTCGCCAGCGCGGCGAGCCCCGATCCGAACGGCGTGCCGGATCCCAACGGATCGCCGCCCTGGAAGTTCGGCACGAACACCAACCCCAAGCTGATCGTGATCGACCCCGGCCACGGCGGCGCCGATTCCGGGACCGCGCACAACGGCGTCGTCGAAAAGGACGTGACCCTCGACATCGCGCAGCGGCTGCGCAGCGTGCTGGTCGCGCAGGGCTGGACCGTGCGCATGACGCGCGAGAGCGACGTCGATCCGGTCAGCTCCGACAACCTGGCCAAGATGCGCGCCGACGGCAAACCGAACGCCGACGACCGCGCCTACCTGCAGACGCGCTGCGACGTGGCGAACGGTCTGGGTGCGCGGCTCTTCATCAGCATCCACGTCAACAGCGCGCCGATCGAGAGCGCGCACGGGACGACCGTCTACTGGTACAAGCCGCAGGACGCACCGTTCGCGCAGGCGATCGAGAAGAGCCTGATCCCGCTCGCCGGGACGGCAGACGACGGCACGCGGCACGAGAACTTCTACGTCGTCCGCCACACCTCGATGCCGGCGGTTCTGATCGAAACCGCGTTCGCGACGAATCCCGGCGACGTGGCGCTGCTGCGGCAGCCCTCGTTCCTGCAGAACGTCGCGCAGGGGATCGCCAACGGCGTCAAGGCCTACGCCGGAGCGCCGAGCGCGAACGCGCTGAGCCGGCAGCAGTAGTGCTCGGCCTCTACGACTCGGGGCTGGGCGGCCTCACCGTGCTCGCCGCGCTGCGGGCCGCCGGGATCGATCAAGACGTCGTCTACTTCGCCGATCAGGCCCACGTCCCGTACGGCGACCGGAGCGACGGCGAGCTGCACGGCTACCTCACCGAGAACCTGGCGCTGCTCGGCTCGCAAAACGTCGACGCCGTCGTCACCGCGTGCAATACGAGCTGCGCCGTCGCCCAGCACTACGGCTGGCCGGCGACGGCGTTCCCCGTCCTCGATCTGATCCTCGCCGCCGGCGGCACGTTCGCCGGCACGCGCCACCGCCGCATCGCCGTCATCGCCACCGCCGCCACCGTGCGCAGCGGCGCGTACGGCCGCGCGATCCGCGCCGCCGCGCCGCACGCGCACGTCCATGAGATCGCCGCACCGAAGCTGGTCCCGATCGTCGAGAGCGGCGAGGCCGAGACCGCCGTGGGCCGCGACGCGGTCGCCGAGATCGTCGCGCAGCTCCCCGCCGACGTCGAAGCGCTCGTCTACGGCTGCACGCACTACCCGCTGCTCGACCGCTGGTTCGCCGCCGCCCTCGACCCGCGCGTCGAGCGTATCGATCCCGCCCTCGCGCAAGCCGCCGCAACGACCGCGCTGGTCGCCGAGCTCGCGCTGCCGCCCGGCACCTCGCGCACCACGTACTACACCAACGGCGAACCGCACGCGTTTGAAACCGCCGTCCGCCGCTGGACCGGCGACACCACCGCCAACGTAGCAGCGCTCGTCGCCCGCTAGCCACGACCCCCGCCCTTCGACAAGCTCAGGATGACGGACGAGCCGTCACCAAACGTGAAAGAGTCGGAAGAAGAGCAGCGTCGTGATGAACGCGAGGAGCGTGCCGGCGAGGACTTGCAGCAGCGTGTGGGCGCGCAGGTAGACGCGTGACCACCCGACCAGCGGAATCAGCACGTAAAAGGGTGCCGGCCGCTGGCCGAAGAGGACGGTCAGCGCGATCAGCGGCGCCGTGATCCCGAGCGCGTGGGTCGAGATCTTCCAGTAGCGGGTGATCCACTGCACGATCAGCGAGCTGACGGCGTAGGCCGCCATCGAGGCGGTCATGATCGCCGGAGCGTGGATCAGCCACAGATCGAGCGCGCCGAGCGCGTAGAAGACGACGAACGCGATGAAGACGCGCTCGCGCTCGGCCCGGATCGACATGTCGAGATCCGAGATGCGGTCCGTCGCGTAGAGATAGAAGATGAACAGCATCGGCGCGATCGAGGTGAAGAACGCGCTGTTGAACAGCAGCACCCAGAAGTCGGTCGCGCCGTTCGAGCGGGCCCCGGCGAGGATGACGAACAGGGCGAGCGAGGTCAGGAACGGGTTGCAGACGGTCGAGACGATCCGCGCGACATCGGTCCAGACTCGCTTGCGGACGCGCAACGCGGCCGGCGGCGAGAGGGGGGCCTGCACGGGGCCGGGCTTTCGGCCTGCAGCGTCGAACATCCCCGAATGATCCTGGAGCGCATCGCGTCCCCGGCCGACGTCAAGCGGCTCACCCGTCCCGAGCTCGACCAGTTGGCGACGGAGATCCGGCAGACGCTGATTCGGGTCTGCGCGGCGAACGGCGGGCACCTCGCGCCGAACCTCGGCGTCGTCGAGCTCACGCTCGCGCTGTTCCGCGTCCTCGATCTCCCGCAGGACTCGATCGTGTGGGACGTCAGCCATCAGAGCTACGTCCACAAGCTCCTGAGCGGGCGTGCCGCACGCTTCGACACGCTGCGGCAGGGCGGCGGGATCAGCGGCTTCTCGATGCGCAGCGAGTCGGAGTTCGACGCCTTCGGTGCGGGCCACGCATCGACGTCGATCTCGGCCGGGCTCGGGATGGTCACCGCGCGCGATCTCGCCGGCCGCCACGACACGGTCGTCGCGATCATCGGCGACGGCGCGCTCACCGGCGGGCTCGCGTACGAGGCGATCAACAACGCCGGCCTGCTGAAGACCAACTTCATCGTGGTGCTGAACGACAACGAAATGTCGATCGCGCCGAACGTCGGCTCGATCGCCTCGTATCTCGGCACGCTCCGCTCGAAGCCGCTCTTCACCAAGGGCCGCGAACTGCTCAAGGGCGTGCTCGATCACGTGCCGCTCGGGGACACCGCGCGCAGGGCGCTCTCCACCGCCGAGCTGGCCGGGATGCGCTTCGCGCTGCACGACCACAAGGCGCCGGTCATCTTCGAGGAGATGGGGTTCCGGTATGTCGGGCCGATCGACGGTCACGACCTCGACGCGCTCACCGACGTGATCTCGAACGCGCGCAAGATCGAGGGCCCCGTCCTGCTCCACGTGAAGACGGTGAAGGGCAAAGGCTACGGGATCGCCGAGGGCGACAGCCGCACGTTCCACGGCGTCGGCCCGGGCGTCTATCATCCCGACGAAGGGAAGCTCGAGAAGGCGGCGTCGCGGCCGACCTTTGCGCAGGCGTTCGCCGATGCGCTGATCGTAGCGGCTGCGCGCGACGCGCGGGTCATCGGCATCACCGCCGCGATGCCCGACGGAACCGGCCTCGCGAAGTTCGCGAAGACGTTTCCGCTGCGGTACTTCGACGTCGGCATCGCGGAGGCGCATGCGGTCTGCTTCGCCGCCGGTGCCTCGACGCGCGGGATCAAGCCGGTCTGCGCGATCTACTCGACGTTCCTGCAGCGGGCCTACGATCAAGTCGTGCACGACGTGGTCGTGCAGGGTCTGCCCGTCGTCTTCGCGATCGACCGCGCGGGGTTCGTCGGCGATGACGGGCCGACGCACATGGGCCTCTACGACATCGCCTACCTGCGCACGCTCCCGGGGATCACGATCATGGCGCCGCGCAGTGAAGCCGAGGTCGCGCCGATGCTCGACCTCGCGCTGACCCTCGACGGTCCGGCGGCGCTCCGCTATCCGCGCGGCTCGACCAGCGGCAAGCACGACGAACGGCCGGCACCGCTCGTCCTCGGCCGCGCCGAGACGCTGCGCTCCGGAAGCGACGTCGCGATCCTGGCACTCGGCAACACCGTCGATGCGGCGCTCGACGCGTACGACGCGCTGGAGCGCGACGGGCTCCGGCCGACCGTCGTCAACGCGCGCTTCGTCGCGCCGCTCGACGAGACGCTGCTGCTCGAGCTCGCCGACACGCACCGGCGCTTCATCACGCTGGAGGAGCACAGCCTCGCCGGCGGTTTCGGCTCCGCGGTCGTCGAGTTCGTGAACGACCACGGGCTGAACGTGGCCGTCGAGCGGATCGGTGTCCCCAACGTCCTGGTGCAGCATGCCAAGCCCGAGGCGCAGCGCGCGCACTTCGGCCTCTCGGCCGACAATATCGCCGCTCGCGTCCGTGCCCTCACACCCAGCAGGACAACCTAGCTGCCAGGATTCCGGCGAGCCCGGGGCCAAGCCTCGGCGGTTCTTTTCCCCGCAGGAGTACCCATCGTGTTTTCCGTGCTGCTCGCAGCCGCGACGGCTGTGCCGGCCGCCGCCGCCAAAACGGTCCCGGCCGTTCACGCCTCCGTCGCCCCGCTCCTCATTCAGACCAACCCAGCGACGAATCCCGCGTTCGACCTGACGCCGCATACGTTTCTGGCGCAGCACGTCCCGTGGCTCACCCACACGTTCGGCGGACTCTGCGCGGTGCTCGGCGTGCTGCTCGTCGTCTTGCTGGCGCTGCAGACGACCAAGCAGGAGGGGCTGAGCGGAACGGTCGGCGGCCGCGTCGAGTCGACGACGCGCCGGCTCGGGCTCGACGCCCAGATCGCGCGCGTCACGCAGACGGTCGCGGTCACCTTCGTCATCGTCGCTACGATCGTCAGCATCTCAGGAATTTAGGGCACTCGCTTGGCGCTGCTCGAGGTCCACGACCTCAAGACGACGTTCAAGACCGAGGACGGCGTCGTGGCAGCCGTCAACGGGCTCTCGTTCGCAGTCGATCCGGGCTCGACGCTCGGGATCGTCGGCGAGTCCGGTTCGGGGAAGTCGGTCACCTCGCTCTCGATCATGCGCCTGATCGCGCAGAACGGGCGCATCGAGCGCGGCAAGATCCTGTTCAAAGGCGAGAACCTGCTCGACAAGAGCGAAGGCGAGATGCGGAAGATCCGCGGCCGCGACATCGCGATGATCTTCCAGGACCCGATGACCTCGCTGAACCCGGTGCTCACGATCGGCGAGCAGATCGCGGAGGCGGTTCGCCTGCACCTCGGGCTCAACAAGAAAGACGCGCTCGACAAGGCCGTCGAGATGCTGAAGCTGGTGAAGATTCCGGTCCCGGAGCGGCGGCTGCGCGACTATCCGCATCAGTTCTCCGGCGGGATGCGCCAGCGCGTGATGATCGCGATGGCGCTCTCGTGCGATCCGGCGGTGCTGATCGCCGACGAGCCGACGACCGCGCTCGACGTGACGATCCAAGCGCAGATCATCGAGCTGATGAACGAGATGCAGCAGCGGCTGGGCTCGGCGATCGTGCTGATCACCCACGATCTGGGCGTCGTCGCCGAGACGTGCGAGAACGTGCTGGTCATGTACGGCGGCAACATGGTCGAGTACGGGACCGCCAAAGAGATCTTCGAGTCGCCGAAGATGCCGTACACGATGGGGCTGCTCGAATCGCTGCCGCGGCTCGACCAAGCGGGCTCGCGCCTCATCCCGATCGACGGCCAGCCGCCGAACCTGCTGCGCATGCCCCCGGGCTGCGCGTTCGCTCCGCGCTGCCGCTATCGTATGCCGATCTGCGACAGCCCCGTGCCGCTCTACGACTTCGGCGGGGGGCACGTGGCGCGATGCTACCTCTACGACCAGCAGGCCGAGGGCCAGAAACCGATTCCGGCGGAGAACCGCCCGGTCGTTCCGGACTCCGCCGTCGTCCGTGCCGTGCAGGTCGGCGCGCGGTGAGCGCAGCGTTCAGCGACAATCACGCCGCGGCGGACGTCCGCGTGAAAGACGATCTCGTCGTCGTCCGCGACCTCTACAAATACTTCCCGATCACCGCCGGGGTCTTCCAGCGCCACGTCGCCGACGTCAAGGCGGTCGACGGGATCGACTTCGAGATCCGCCGCGGTGAGACGCTCGGGCTCGTCGGCGAATCCGGTTCCGGCAAGACCACCGCCGGCCGCGTCATCCTGCGTCTCACCGAAGCGACGAAGGGCAGCGTGCAGTTCGAAGGCCGCGAGCTGATCGGCCTCTCGCGCGGCGAGCTGCGGCCGCTGCGCAAAGAGATGCAGATCATCTTCCAGGATCCGTACGCGTCGCTGAACCCGCGCATGACGGTCGGCTCGATCATCCGGGAGCCGCTGGAGATCCACCACATCGCTCGCGGCAAGGACGCCGACACGCGCGTCCAGGAGCTGCTCCGGCTCGTCGGGCTGCAGCCCTCGCACGCCAACCGCTACCCGCACGAGTTCTCCGGCGGCCAGCGGCAGCGCATCGGCGTCGCCCGCGCGCTGGCGGTCGACCCCAAGTTCATCGTCGCCGACGAGCCCGTCTCGGCGCTCGACGTCTCCATCCAGGCTCAGGTGATCAACCTGCTCCAGGATCTCCAGCAGAAGCTCGGGCTGACCTACCTCTTCATCGCGCACGACCTCTCGGTCGTCCGTCACATCTCGAACCGCGTCGCCGTCATGTACGTCGGGAAGATCGTCGAGATCGCCGACCGCGACCGGCTCTACGACAACCCGCTCCACCCGTACACGCAGGCTCTGCTCTCGGCGATCCCGATCCCCGATCCCGATGTCGAGCGGCGCCGCAAGCGCATCATCCTGACCGGCGACATCCCCTCGCCGGTGAACCCGCCGTCGGGCTGCCGCTTCCACACGCGCTGCCCGGTCGCGTTCGATCGCTGCAAGGTCGAAGTGCCGGCGTTCACGGAGTACGAGCCCGGTCATCGCGCGGCGTGTCATTGGGTCGAAGAGCACGGCGGCAAAGCGCCCGATCTGACCGCGGCGCCCGCCCTGACACCGGCGACGGAATAAAGAAAACGAGGAGCGGTCTTACGACCGCTCCTCTCTGATGTTCCGGACCTTCGGAGCGCTATTTCTTCTTGCGCCCGCCGGCTTTCTTCTTGCGTCCGCCGGCTTTCTTCTTGCGTCCGCCGGCGGCTTTCTTGCGACCGCCCGCGGCCTTCTTCCGTCCGCCGGCTTTCTTCTTGCGTCCGCCGGCTTTCTTCTTGCGTCCGCCGGCAGCTTTCTTGCGACCGCCCGCGGCCTTCTTGCGTCCGCCGGCTTTCTTCTTGCGTCCGCCGGCAGCTTTCTTGCGACCGCCCGCGGCCTTCTTACGCCCGCCGGCTTTCTTCTTGCGACCGCCGGCGGCTTTCTTACGCCCGCCGGCTTTCTTCTTGCGACCGCCGGCGGCTTTCTTACGCCCGCCCGCAGCCTTCTTGCGACCACCGGCGGCCTTCTTGCGCCCGCCGGCAGCTTTCTTCTTGCGGCCACCCGCGGCCTTACGGCCGTTGGTGGATTTCTTGGCGGCTTTCTTACGGCCGGCGCCCTTGCGGCGCCCGCCGCGACGCTTGGCCGGTGCAGCCGCTGCTGCGTCGCCGGCTGCGGCGCCGTTCGTTGTATCCGTGTCCATTCAACCTCCTCGTCCGCGCGGACGGAGTTGTCCTAACCATGATGCGTCGACAAATGTCGAAACATCGTTAGTCGCAGAATACACAGATTTTGCGATTCGTGCAACTCTTGGCCCGAGAGGGCGGTTCCGCGCGCGCCGCGCGACGGAATTGGCCCCGCTTGACGTCCGGGTTTATACTGTGGCCCGAAGCTCGTCCTCGAGCGAGCCGTCCCCGCTGGAGACCCTGTGGCGAAGCCGCTCATCATCGTCGAATCGCCGACGAAAGCCAAAACCATCAAGAAATTCTTGCCCGCGCGCTACGTCGTGAAGGCCTCGGTCGGCCATGTCCGCGACCTCCCGAAGTCGACGCTGGGCGTCGACGTCGAGCACGGATTTCAGCCGCGCTACCTGACCATCAAAGGAAAGGGCGACATCATCAAGGAGCTCAAGGCGGCTGCAAAATCGGCCTCCGAGGTCTACCTTGCGACGGACCCTGACCGCGAAGGCGAAGCGATCGCGTGGCACCTCGCCGAGCTGCTGAAGCTCGAGAACCCCAAGCGCATCGAGCTGCACGAGATCACCAAGGACGCCGCGCTGGCAGCGCTCAAGGACGCGCACCCGATCGACATGCCGCGCGTCAACGCGCAGCAGGCGCGCCGCATTCTCGACCGGCTGGTCGGCTACAAAATCTCGCCGCTGCTGTGGGCGAAGGTGCGCGGCGGCCTCTCCGCCGGGCGCGTGCAATCGGTCGCGGTGCGGCTGATCGTCGACCGCGAGCGCGAGATCCGCGCCTTCGACCGGGTCGAGTACTGGTCGATCACGGCGCAGCTCGCGAGCGGCGATTCGCCCGTCGTCTTCCCGGCCGATCTCTATCAGATCGACGGGCAGAAGGCCGACGTCACGACCGGCGAGCAGGCCGAGGCGATCGTCGCCGCGCTCGAGGGTGCCGCGTTCCGCGTCGCGTCGGTCAAGACGCGCGAGACCCGCCGCAACCCCGCCGCGCCGTTCACCACCTCGACGCTCCAGCAAGAGGCGTCGCGCAAGCTGAAGTTCCGCGTTCGCAAGACGATGCAGATCGCGCAGGCGCTCTACGAGGGCGTCGATCTCGGCGGCAGCGAGGGCACGCAAGGCCTCATCACCTACATGCGCACCGACTCGACCCGGATCTCCGATTCGGCCCGTGAAGCCGCGCGCGAGTACGTCGTCGGGCGGTTCGGCGAGAGCTTTTACGGCGGCGGGCGCCAGTACAAGATCAAGGAAGGGGCGCAGGACGCGCACGAGGCGATCCGCCCGGCGTCCGCGATGCGCACGCCTGAGTCACTGTCGCGGGTTCTGAAGCGCGACGAGCTGCGGTTGTACCAGCTGATCTGGGAGCGCTTCATCGCCTCGCAGATGGCGCCGGCGGTCTACGACCAGACGACGGTCGACATCAAGGCGACGGAGCGGTACACGTTCCGCGCGACCGGGAGCGTCCTCAAGTTCGCCGGCTACACGGCGGTCTACGAGGAAGGGACCGACGACGCCGTTGCGCCTGTCGATCCCGCCGCGGCACAGCCCGATGCGAACGGAAAGGCGCCGAAGACGCGCGCGATCCTGCCGAAGACGGTCGAGGGTGAGACGCTCGACGTCAAGGCGATCGAGCCCAAGCAGCACTTCACCGAACCGCCGCCGCGCTTCACCGAAGCCTCGCTGGTCCGCGCGCTCGAAGAGAACGGCATCGGCCGGCCCTCGACCTACAGCGCGATCGTCGAGACGATCCAGGCCCGCGGCTACGTCGAACAGCTCGAGCGCCGCTTCCACCCGACCGAGATCGGCGAGCAAGTCAACGATCTGCTGGTCGAGCATTTCAAGGAGATCGTCGATCTCACGTTCACGGCATCGATGGAAGGCAAGCTCGACGCGCTGGCCGAGACCGGCGGCGACTGGGACGCGACCGCCAAAGTGCTCGGCGAGTTCTACGAGGGTTTCTCGAAAGAGCTGGCCGAGGCCGAGCGCGTGCTGCCGAAGTACGAGCAGCGCGACGAGCCGACCGACGAGGTCTGCGTCAACTGCGGGAAGCCGATGGTCATCAAGACCGGGCGCTTCGGGCGGTTCATGTCGTGCACCGGCTATCCGGAGTGCAAGACCACCAAGCCGATCCTCAAAGACACCGGCGTCAAGTGCCCCAAGGACGGCGGGATGATCGCCGAGCGCAAGTCTCGCAAGGGGCGCACGTTCTACGGCTGCGCGAACTACCCGGCGTGTGATTTCGTCTCGTGGGATCCGGTGGCGCAGCAGCCGTGCGCGGTGTGCGGCGACTACGTGGTGGAGAAGCGGAAGCGTGGGGGTTCGGTGTCGTACGTTTGCCATACCGATCGGGCGCATGCGACCGGGCTTGGCGGGGCTGAGGATGCTGATGATGCGGAGCTCGAGACGGTGTAGTGGTGGTGGCGTTCGGGGCGGGCACACTCCCTCGCCGGGGACGCCCGCGATTTCCCGTCCGTGGGAAATCGCTACTCGCATGCTTTGTCATCCTGAGCTTGTCGAAGGGTCTCGGCATCCTGCCTCCGCGGATTTCTGTGACGCCCCGGCGAGGGAGTGTGCCCGCCCCGAACGCTGGCACGATGGTGATGGCGCATGGCTGATGTTACGGTCATTGGTGGCGGGCTCGCCGGCAGTGAGGCGGCTTGGCAGGCGGCGCGGCGGGGGGCGGACGTCGTGTTGTACGAGATGCGGCCGCACAAGCGGGGGCCCGCGCATCACACGGGGATGCTGGCGGAGCTGGTGTGTTCGAATTCGCTGCGGGGTGCGGCGCTCGAGAATGCAGTTGGGCTTCTCAAGGAAGAGCTGGCGCGGCTCGATTCGCTGATCGTGACGTCGGCGCGGGAGGCGGCGGTGCCGGCGGGCGGGGCGCTTGCGGTCGATCGCGAGCGGTTCGGGGCGTTGGTTGAGGCGCGGTTGAGCGCGTTGCCGAACGTCGAGATTCGGCGTGAGGAGATCACGGAGATCCCCGCGACGGGGACGGTGATCGTTGCGTGCGGTCCGCTGCCGTCCGATCCGTTGGCGCGGGCGGTCGATGCGCTGGTCGGCGGGCGGCTGCACTACTATGATGCGGCGGCGCCGATCGTCGCGTTGGACTCGCTCGACCTGACGGCGATGTATCGCAAGTCGCGGTACGACAAGGGCGAGGGGGACGACTACCTCAACATCCCGCTCGATCGCGAGGAGTACGCGCGATTCGTTGAGGATCTGCGGACGCTGCCCAAGCACGATCCGCATGGGTTCGAGGAGGACGTTGCAAGCGGCGGCGTGCCGTATTTCGAGGGGTGTCTGCCGATCGAGGAGCTTGCGGCGCGTGGTGAGGAGACGCTGCGGTACGGGCCGCTCAAGCCGGTTGGGCTGCGCGATCCGCGGACGGGGCGGGCGCCGCATGCCGTCGTGCAGTTGCGCAAAGAGAACGCCGAGGGCACGGCGCTCAACCTCGTCGGTTTTCAGACGCGCCTGACGTGGCCGGCGCAGAAAGAGGCGTTCGGGAAGTTGCCCGGGTTGGCGAATGCGGAGTGGCTGCGGCTGGGCGTGATGCACCGCAACACGTTCGTCGATTCGCCGCGGTTGCTGACGGCGGAGTTGCGGCTGCGCTCGGAGCCGCGGGTGTTTTTCGCGGGGCAGATCACGGGTGCGGAGGGGTATGTCGAAGCGGCGGCGTGCGGCACGATCGCGGGGATCGCGGCGGCACGAGCGGTGCTCGGGCTCGAGGCGGTTGCGATTCCGGCGGACACGGCGCTCGGCGCGGTCGTGGCGCATCTGCAGAACGTCGAGTCGCCGGATTTTCAGCCTGCCAACGTGACGTGGACGTTCTTCAGCCCGCTCGAGGAGACGGTTCGCGATAAGCGGCTGCGTCGCGGTAAGCTGGCCGAGCGAGCGCTCGCGAAGATCGACGCCTTCGCCGCGGCCGTGCAACCTGCGCGCGCCTTGGCCGGTACCTAGGCACCATGCGGATTCGATCGACGACGATCTGCGCCGTTCGCAGGGACGGCAAGATCGCGATGGCGGGCGACGGTCAGGTGACCGTCGACAAGACCGTCATGAAGCACGGCGCGCGCAAAGTGCGTGCGATCGCGGGCGGCAAGGTGCTGGCCGGATTCGCCGGCAGCGCCGCCGACGGGATCACCTTGCTCGAGAAGTTCGAGGGCAAGATGAGCGCCTACAAGGACAACGTGCTGCGCGCCGCCGTCGAGCTCGCCAAGGACTGGCGGCAAGACCGCGCTCTGCGGCGGCTCGAAGCGCTGCTGATCGTCGGCACCGCCGAGCATCTCTTCGTGCTGAGCGGGACCGGCGACGTGATCGAGCCCGACGAAGGCGTCGCCGCGATCGGGAGCGGCGGGCCGTACGCACAGGCGGCGGCGATGGCGCTGCTCGGACATTCGTCGCTCGACGCGACCGAGATCGCGCGCGAGGCGCTCCGCATCGCCGGCCGAATCGACATCTACACCAACGACGACGTTCAGGTGCTGAGTCTCCCGTGACCAAACTTGCTCAGGATCTCACGCCGCGCGAGATCGTCGCGGAGCTCGACCGGTTCATCGTCGGACAGGGCGACGCGAAGCGCGCGGTCGCGGTGGCGATGCGCAATCGCTACCGCCGCGAGCGTCTTCCCGAGCACGTCCGCAAAGAGGTCTCTCCGAAGAACATCCTGATGATCGGGCCGACCGGTGTCGGCAAGACCGAGATCGCCCGGCGGCTGGCGACCCTCGCCGGCGCCCCGTTCATCAAAGTCGAGGCAACGAAGTACACCGAGGTCGGCTACGTCGGTCGCGACGTCGAGTCGATGGTGCGCGATCTGGCCGAAGCCGCTGTGCGGATGGTCTCGGACGAGCGCCGTGCCGAGGTCCACGAAGCGGCGGAGCAGGCCGCGATCGAGCGCATCGTCGACATCCTGCACCCGGAGACGCGCGTTCCGCCGGCGCAGCAGGCGAGCCCGTTCGCGGCCTCGCTCGGTTCGATCTTCGGCAACGCGTTTGCGAACCAGCCGCAGCAGGCGGCAACCCAAACCGCGACGCGCACGCTGCCGGAAGAAGAGGCCGCCCGCGTTCGCGCGAGCGCCAAGGCCGACGTCGAGCGCGGTTTCTTCGACGTGCGCGTCATCGAGATCGAGGTCGAAGAGCAGCAGCAGCTGCCGATCGGGTTGATCGGCGGGAGCGAGCAAGGCGGGCTGGGCGGCGGCGACATGGGCGAGATGCTGGGCGGGCTGCTGCCCAAGAAGCGCGTCCAAAAAAAGGTCACCGTCGCCGACGCACGGCGCATCTTCGCGCAGAACGAAGCCGACAAGCTGATCGACATGGACGCCGTCAAGCGCGAAGCGCTGCGGCGCGCCGGCGAGCACGGGATCGTCTTCATCGACGAGATCGACAAGGTCGCGGGCCGCGAGGGCTCGCGCGGTCCGGACGTCTCCCGCGAGGGCGTGCAGCGCGACATCCTGCCGATCGTCGAGGGCAGCACGGTGCAGACGAAGCACGGTCCGCTCTCGACCGACCACGTGCTGTTCATCGCGGCCGGCGCCTTTCACATGTCGAAACCGTCCGACCTCATCCCGGAGCTGCAGGGGCGGTTTCCGGTGCGCGTCGAGCTCGATTCGCTGACGGCCGCGGATTTCGAGATCATCCTCACCCAGCCCGAGAACGCGCTGATCGGTCAGTACAAGGCGCTGCTCGGTGCGGACGGGGTCGACCTCGACGTGACCACGGACGCGATCGCGGAGATCGCGCAGATCGCGATGCGGGTGAACGAGCAGACCGAGAACATCGGGGCTCGGCGGCTGCATACCGTCCTCGAGCGCGTGCTCGACGAGATCGCTTTTCGGGCGCCGGAAGAAGGTGGGAAGATCGTCATCGATGCGGCCTACGTCTCGGCGCGGTTGGAGTCGATTGCGGGGAATTCTGATTTGTCGAGCTTCATTCTCTAGCTGACTCGGTGGCGAGCGTTCGTGGCGGGCATGGTGCCTCGCCGGGGACGCCCGCGTTTTCCCATCCTTGGGAAAACGCTACTCGCACAAAATTCGCTTTCGCCATCCTGGCTCCGCGAATTTCTGTGACGCCCCGGCGAGGCACCATGCCCGCCGCGAACGCTAGGCGCGGTGGTTGAGGGAGGTTGCTACGAGGGCGATGGCGCCGATGAGGTTGTTGAAGGCGTGGAGGGTTATTGGGACCCAGAGGTTGCCGGTGTAGGCGTAAACGAGGGCGTTGATCAGGCCGAGGGCGGCGAGGGTGGGGAAGAGGACGAGGTCGCCGTGGACGGCGCCGAACAGGATCGCGGTGATGAGGGCGCTTCCGATGATGCCGAGGCGCGGTGCGAGCGCGCCGAAGAGCAGGCCGCGGAAGATGATCTCTTCGACGATGGGGGCGAGAAGCACCATCGAGGCGACGCCGATGCTGATGCCGACCGCCGTCATCGCCGGGATGCTGGTGACCACGTCGAAATGTTCGAGCCCGCTCTGCATGTGTTTCGTCTGGTGCGTGAGGACGAGTTGGATGCCGAGGGCGACGCGGGTGAGCAGCAGCGCGGCGAGGCCGATCAGGATCGCGCGCAGATCGCGGCGGCGCAGCGGGCGGAACGCCTGCACGCCGGTCGTGCGGAGCCGCCACCAGGCGAAGCACCCGCCGGCTGCGTACCCCGCAGCTTCGCTGAGGGCGAGGAGCGGATGGCCCGCGTTGGTCGAGGGGTTGCGGCCCGTGACGAGCACGACGCCGAACAGTAGGACGATCGTCGCGATGAAGAGCGCGACGGTCACGACGGCGATCGATCCGACGGCGGAGAGCAGGCCGTTCCAGAACGGGACGGCGACGCGGTCGCGGGGCGGGAGGGTCAGCGGGACGCTGCCAAATCGCGGTCGGGGCAGCGCGCGAGGACGGCGACGCGGTTGGAGCGGACCCGCTCGGGCGCCAGGATCTCGAGTGCGACCCACGGCGCCGGGCCGCGCGGCGTCCAGCGGTCGGCGACCGACTGCGCGACGGCGCCCTCGCCGCTGAACGCGAGCCGGCCCGTCGGCGAGACGCTGCCGTCGCTGCGGACGAAGCGGTACGAGACCTCGCGCGAGCGTGCGTCGTAGGCGACGATCGTCGCGCTGCTGACGATCGCGCACGAGCCTGCGAGCGGTCGTGCGGCAAGGGTGACGGCGAGGTTGGCGGCGCCGAGGGCTTGGGACCCGGTTGCCAGCATCGCGAGGAGGGCGCCCGCCAGAACGCGCATCGTAGGAGTATCCTACCCGTGGTTCGATTACGGGACGCTTACGAAGGATGGTCGAGATGAGACGTGGACTCGCACTCAAAAAGCTGGCGGCGCTTCCGCTCGCGGCCCTGGCCGTCGGCGCGACGCTGTCGGCCGCGCAAGCTGCCGACAACAAGAAGCAGTTCAAGTATCAGGACAAGCCGGGACCGAAGGGCGCGAAGTGCTCGGGGTGCCGCTTCTTCAAGAAGCCCGCCGGCTGCACGATCGTGACGGGCAAGATCAGCCCGAACGGCTGGTGCATCGCCTACGCTCCTACCGGACACTAGCGGGTCTCATCCTCCTCGCCGGCGGGCGGAACCGCAGGGTTCGCCCGCCGGTTATACTGGAAGCCGATATGCCGTACATCCGCGAGATCATCACCGACGGCCATCCTGTGCTGCGCAAGGTCGCGAAGAAGGTCGATCCGGCCGAGATCGCCGACCCGATGTTCCAGCAGTTGCTCGACGACATGTTCGAGACGATGTACGACGCGCCGGGGATCGGGCTGGCGGCGCCGCAGATCGGCGTCTCGAAGCGCATCTTCACGGTCGACCTCCAAGACGATGAGGACGAGCGCGGTCCGCTGGTCGTGATCAACCCGAAGTTCACCGTCACCGAGGGCGAGATCGAGTCGGTCGAGGGCTGCCTCTCGGTGCCGGGGATGGTCGGCGATCTGACGCGGTTCGAGCGCGTCGTCTGCACCGGGCTCGACCGGCACGGCAAGAAGATCACGCTCGAGGGGACCGGCCTGTTCGCACGCTGTCTGCAGCACGAGGTCGATCACCTCGACGGCGTGCTCTACATCGACAAAGCCAAGAACGTTCGTCCGGCGACGACCGACGAAGAAGTGGCGGAGGCCGAAGCGGTCGCCGCCGGCACTCGCTGAAGCTGCTCGTCTTCGGGACGAGCGAGTTCGCCGTCCCGACCCTCGAGGCGCTCGCCGATCGGCACGACGTCGTCGGGGTCGTCACGCAGCCGGACCGCCCGGCCGGGCGCGGTCAGAAGCTGGTCGCGACGCCGGTGAAGCGCGCCGCCGAGAAGCTCGGTCTGCGCGTCTGGACGCCCGAGAAGCTCAAACCGTTCGTCGACGAGGCACGTGCCGCGGGCGCCGATGCGTTCGTCGTCGCGTCGTACGGGAAGATCGTGCCGCCGGCGCTGCTCGACCTCGTGCCGATCGCGTTCAACGTGCATCCCTCGCTGCTGCCGCTCTACCGCGGCGCGACCCCGCTGCAGTCGGCGATCCGCGACGGCCGCACCGAGACCGGCGTGACGATCATCGCGATGGACGCGGGGATGGATACCGGCGACGTGCTGCTGCAAGAAGGCACGCCGATCGGGCCGGACGAGACGTACGGCGAGCTGCACGACCGGCTCGCCGCACGCGGTGCCGAGCTGGTGCGCGACGCGGTCGAACGCCATGCGAACGGGACGCTGCAGCGCCGTCCGCAAAGCGAGCTCGCGCGTGAGCTCGGTGTCTCTGATGCGGAGATCGCTGCGACCGCCACCCGGCCGCTGCGCAAAGGCGATCTCGCGATCGACTGGTCGCTGCCGCCACGCACGATCGTCGATCTCGTGCGTTCGCTGGCACCGGCGCCCGCGGCGCGGACGGAGCGAGCGGGCGAGACGATCAAAGTGCTGCGCGCGCACGTCGCGCCGGACGAAACGGTCGTGCTCGACCTCGTGGTGCCGCCCGGGCGCGGCCCGATGAGCGGCGACGTCTACGCGCGCTCGGCGCGGGAGAAGGCGCGATGAGCGAGCCGCGGGCGACGACGGCGCGCGAGGTTGCGCTGCAGGTGTGTCGCGATGTGTTCGGGCCGACGCCGCGCGGTGCGCGTGAGGCGCTCGATTACCGGCTGCGCAAGACCGAGCTCGCGCCGCGCGACCGTGCGTTCGCGACCGAGCTCGCGTACGGCGCGATCAAGATGCGGCGCTACCTCGATTTCGAGCTGCAGCCGTACGTCGGCGAACGCGCGAAGTCGCTGCCGCAGCCGATCGCCGAGATCTTGCGGCTGGGAACGTATCAGTTGCGGTTGATGGGCGGGGTGGAAGCGTACGCGGCGGTCTCGGAGAGCGTCGGGCTGGCGCGCAAGTACGGGCACAAGGGAACCGCGGGTCTGGTCAACGCCGTGCTGCGCAAGGTCGCCGTCGAGCCGCCGCGCGACGCGGATCTCGCGACGCGCGCCTCGCTTCCGAGCTGGGTCGTGAACCACTGGCGCGAGCGCTTCGGCGAGGACCGTCTCGACGCGATTCTCGGCGGGGTGAACGCGCCGGCGGCGGCCGGCGTCTGCGTCGACCTGCGGAACGCGACGCGCGAGGAGGCGCAGCGCGTGCTCGCCGAGGCGGGTATCGCGGCGTCGCCGAGTCCGTTCGCGAGCGACGTGCTCGTGCTCGATCCGGCGTCGTCGTCGGCCGAGCTCGAACGGCTCGCGAACCATCGCTGGCACCTGCACGCCGAGGCGGCCGCGTTCCCGGTCGACATCCTCGACCCGCAACCGGGGCAGCGCGTCGTCGAGCTGTGCTGCGGGCGCGGGAACAAGACGCTGCAGATCGTGAGCCGCATGCGCGGCGAGGGTTCGCTGCTCGCCGTCGACGACGACCCGCGGAAGATCGCACAGACGACGGCGCGGCTCGATGCGGCCGGGATCGCGTCGGTCGCGCTGGTGACCGCCGACGCCGGCGCGATGGACGGCACCGCCGATGCCGACGCGGTGCTGCTCGACGCGCCGTGCTCGGGGCTCGGGATCCTCGGCCGCCAGCCGGAGGCGCGCTGGCGCAAGTCGGCCGAGGATCCGCCACGGATGGCGATCGTGCAGCGGCGGCTGCTCGACGCCGCGGCGCGGAGCGTGAAGCCCCACGGGACGCTGGTGTACGCGGTCTGCTCGACCGACCGGCGTGAAGGCGAGGACGTCGTCGACGGTTTTCTGGCCGCCCACGCCGAGTTCACACGTGACCCGGTCCCCGAGCGGTACGCGCCGTTCGCGACACCGTTCGGTGACGTGCTGGTCGCGCCGGGGATAGCCGGACGCGACGGATTCTACATCGCCGCGCTGCGACGTCACCCTGAACTCGTCGAAGGGCCGGGGGCTTGATGTGAACGTGTTCGCTCGGATCGAGAACGCTTGCGCGCGCGTCGTCGAGGACGCGTTCGCGCGCGTCTTTCCGAGCGCGCTCGAGCCGGCGCAGATCGGGCGCCGGCTGGTTGCGACCGCGCAGGCCTCGCCGAGCGACTTGTACCTGGTGCGCGTCCATCCGGCGGACTACGGGCGGCTCGCGGCCGACCGCGACTTTCTCGAAGGGCGCTGGAGTGCGATGGTGCGCGAGGCGCTGCCGGCCGAGCGGGCCGCCGCGGCCCGCGTCGTCCTCGACGAGGATCCCGACGTGGTCTCGGGCTCGCTCGCGATCGAAGTGGTCGTCGACGAGCGCGCGCAGTCGCTGGCGCTCGAGCGGCCCGACGGCGTTCGGGTGCCGCTGACCGACGGGCTGACGCTGGGGCGCGCCGACGAGAGCGGGGTGAAGGTGCGCGACGCGCGCGCCTCCCGGCAGCATGCCCGCATCGTCGCCGACGGCACCGGCTGGAGCGTCGAGGACCTCGGTTCGTCGAACGGGACCTTCGTCGACGGCGCCCAGGTTCGCCGGGCACGGCTCGATCGCGGCCAGACGCTGACGATCGGCGACACGCCGCTCAAGGTGGTCGACCCGGGATGACCGACCCGCGGCTCGTGACTCTCGGCCTCTCGGCCGCCTTCGCCGTCTACGTCGTGCTGGTGCACGACCGGCGGGGTGCGCCGCCGGCGCGTGCGCTCGAGGCGGCGATTCCGACCGGGATCGAATTGACGGTCGCTCATGCGGGCACGATCAAGACGTATCGCTTCGGGCGGCGTATACTGGTCGGTAGGGCACCGAGCGCCGACCTTCGTCTCGACGATCCGCGGGTAAGCCGGCTGCACGCGCGAATCGAGATGCGGGACGACGGCGTGTACGTCGAAGACCTGGGAAGCCGGAACGGGACGGCGGTCGACGGTGAGGCCGTCGCCGGTCCGCGACGGCTCGAGGTCGACGACGAAGTGACGGTCGGAGAAGCAGCCCTGGTCTTTCGGGGAGTCGGAGCATGGAGATAGCGGTCGGATCGCGACCCGGTATCCACAGCGGAGACGAAGCCTACGTCGCCGAGATCGTCGCGCCCGGCATCGTGCTGCTCGCGGTCGCTCACGGCTTCGGCCGCATCCGCGAACGGCCCGCGCCGCTCGTCGCGACGCAGGCCGTCCGCGACAGCCTCAAACGCCGCGTCCGCGGAGAGCGGCGCGACCCGCGCGCGGCGCTGGCCGCGGCGTTCTCGGCCGCCAACGCGCGCGTCTTCGCGCACTCCGGCAGTACCGACGACTACGTCGCCTCGGGGACCTCGCTCACCGCCGCGCTGATCGTCGGCGACCACGCCTTCGTCGGACACGTCGGCGCAACGCGCGCCTATCTCGGGCGCGAAGGAGTGCTCACGACGCTGACGACCGCCGATGTGATCGGCGAAGGATCGCTGCGCCTGCTGACGCGCTCGCTCGGCACGCAGCCGACGCTGGAGCCCGCCCTCGCCCACCTGCGCCTGATGCACGGCGACGCGCTGGTGCTCTCGAGCGGCGCGCTGCACGAGCTGCTCGACGACGACGAGATCGCGGACGCCCTGCGCGCCTCCGTCTCCTCAGAAGACGTCACCGCGCGGCTGCTCGCGATCGCGGGGATTCGCGGCGGCGGCGCCGGTACGGTCATCGTGGGGCGCGCGTTCAACGAAGCCGCTCCCGACGCGGCGTTCCGGCGCCCGCAGGCGCGCGACGCGGCGATCGCGCTCGGCGCGATCCTGGCGGCGACGATCGTCGCCCTGATTCTCCTGCGCATGATGTTCCCCGGGACCTAATGGCCGCGCGCCTGCGGGCGTGCGCGCCGATGGTCGTCGCGCTCGTGCTCGCCGCGCTGACGCTGCAGCTCGCGCCGCGCGGTGCGCTGCTCCCCGACTGGCTGCCGCTCGCGCTCGCAGCGCTCGCGCTCGCGTGGCCCGCGCTGCGGCCGGCCGGCGTGACGCGCGACGATTCGCTGCCGGCGCTGGCCGTGCTGCTCTCGTCGGTCGGGCTCGCGGTCGTCGCGCGCCTGCAGCCGCAGCTCGCGCAGAAGCAGATCGTGTGGCTCGGGTTCTCGCTCGTGCTCGCCGTCGCGGCCGGTCCCGCATTCGCGCGCTTTCGCGTGCTCGCCGCGTACAAGTACATCTGGATCCTCGGAACGATCGCGCTGTTCGTCGCGCTCGCGCTGTTCGGACAGGAAGTGAACGGCGCGCGCCTGTGGATCAGGCTGGGCCCGATCCAGTTCGAGCCGGTCGAGGTGATCAAGCTGCTGATCGTGCTGTTCATGGCCTCGTACCTCAACGACACCGCCGACGTCATCGCGCGCACGCGTCCGTGGTCGCTGCGCGCGAACGCGAAGTACTTGGGCCCGCTGTTCTTGGGCTGGGGCGTCTCGATGGGGATTCTGGTCTTCGAGCACGATCTCGGGATGGCGGTGCTGTTGCTCGCGACGTTCGTCGCGATGCTGTACGTCGCGACACGCCGCATCGACCTGGTCGCCGGCGCGACCGGGATCTTCGGGCTCGCCGCGTGGTGGGCGGCGACGCATTACTCGTACGTCGAACGGCGGATCGCGGTGTGGAAAGATCCGTTCCACGATCCGCTCGGCGCGGGCTATCAGGCGGTGCAGTCGCTGTTCTCGCTCGCGAACGGCGGACTGTTCGGGACCGGCTACGCGCAGGGGCGCCCCGACTACATCCCCGAGGTCGCGACCGACTACGTGTACGCGGCGTTCGGCGAGGAATGGGGCGCGATCGGCTCGATCGTGCTGCTGCTGATCTTCCTTTCGGTGGTGCTGCGCGCACTGCGCGTCGCGAGCCGCCAGCCCGACCTGTACGCGAAGCTGCTCGCGACCGGGCTCGCCGCGGTCTTCGGTTTCCAGATCGTGATCATCGTCGGCGGCGTCTTGCGCGTCTTCCCGCTCACCGGAATCAACCTGCCGTTCATCTCGTACGGCGGCAGCTCGCTGGTCACCAATTTCCTGTTGGTCGCCCTGGTCTGGGCGATCTCGAGCGAACGAAACCCGCCCTCCACGGCAGCGGCGACCTAGCCGGACTCCAGACCTTCCAGGCCAAAATTTTGCAAAGCCAAGCGAGCGGTTTGTGGATTATTCGCTCGGCGAGGCGGGTAAGCACGGAATCCGGCTTTCGAGGCCTGGGCGGGCCTAAACATCCCCGGCCACGGGCCGATAGCCAAAGGACCACCATGACGGACCAGCAGACCGCGCCGCCCCCCGGCGAGGAGCGGACCTTCCCCGAACTCGACCGGCGCCGCGGTCCGCGGCGCGGAACGAACGGCGAAGTCGAAGACCAGTTCGAGCGTCGACAAACCGATCGCCGCAAGAAGAAACCTGGTCTCGCCGGCCTTTGGGGTGCGATCTTCGGCCACAGCCGCGAGGAAGAGAAGACCGGCAGCTGACCGCAGGGTCGCCGCCGCTTCGACCTAACTCGTCCTCGTCGACCGCTCGGTCGGAGAGGAGCCCGCCCGCGCGCCGCTCGAGAATCGTTACGACCCTCGCGATCGTGATCGCGCTGTCGGCCTGCAGCCGGGGCCAGAACGCCGGCACCGCGAGCCCCTCGCCGTCGGCGACCGCGCCGGCGACGGAAGCTGCGACGGCGGCGGCTGCCGCGCCCGCCGCGGAGCCGAGCGCGTCGCCCGAGCCGAACCTGCTCAGCACGGCCAATGGGACGATCCTGCGCAGCTACTCGCCGGCCGCGCTCGACCGCATGAACGACGGCAACCTGGGCAACGCCGCGCACGGAATCGGCAGCCAGCTCGCAGCCGAGGCAAAACCGCCGTTCGTGTTCACCTTCGAGCTGCCCGGCGTCGCGAAGATCGCGCAGTTCCAGGCCCAACTGCGACACGCCGACAACGGCGCGCAGCCGTCGGTCACGTTCGCCGTTTCGACGACCGGCGCCGGAACCGGATTCACCGACGTCGGCACCGTGACCGCGGACGCTGGCGGCGCGAACAAGACGCTCGCGGCCGACGCGCAGGCGCGCTGGGTCCGCGTGACGGCGAACCTCGAACTGTTCGATTCGGTCGGCGCGACCGGGACGCTCGCGCCGCCGCCCGCGGCGCTCGACCCGACCGGATTTTTCGTCGAAGAATCGCGTCCTGAGAAGAACGGCGCGTTCGCGCTGACCTCGGACAATGACTTTCACGCGCGCGCCGTCGCGGTCGGCTCCGCCGTCACCGCGACCGAGTGCGCGAAGGACCGCCTGATCGCGACGTACGTCGGTTCGTTTCAGGGCCGCTCGTGGACCGCGGTCTCCGCCGGCAACAAGGACGCGAATCCGAGCAAGGTCCGCACGGTGATGAACGACGACGGCTCGATCGCCGCCGGCGTCACCGAGGGCGGTTCGCCGATCGTCTTCATGCGGACGGTCGACCGGCCGAAGTTCTGCGTACCGCGGCTCACCGGAACCGGCGCGCATCACGTGCTGGTGCTCGACCAGGACCCGATGGGCGTGTTCTACCCGGCGGATACGGACTTACCGCTGCGCGACTACACGTTCGAGAGCGTCGGGGCGGGGATGCTCGACGCCGCGGCGCTGCGCGGAAAGGACGCGGTGATCGCGCGCGATGTGTGCACGATGCCGGCGCTGCTCGCACCGCAGCAGACGGCGCTACTGCTGGATTGGGTCGCCGCCGGCCACAAGCTCATCATCTCTCACGGCGGCGGCGGGTGCAGCAAGAGCGACTTCACCTGGCTGCCGTTCGGGTTCACCTCCGGGTCCGGCCCGGAGACGGGCCATGCGAGCCTGATCCAGGTCGAGAACAACGCGCTCGGCACGAACGATGCGAACGACGCGGCACACTACGTCGACGTCAAGACGTACGTGCTGCACGAGAACAATAGCCTCGCGAACGCGAACGTGATGACGACGACGGATCCGCGCTGGTGCGGCCATTTCTTCGTCGCCAAGCCGACGAATCGCAACGGCTTCGCGCAGTCGTACGCGCTCGACGGCAAAGGGCTCCTGATCTTCGACGGCTTCGACAACTTCGATGCGGCCTTCGCCCCGCTGCAGCGCATTCGCGAGCTGGAGCTCGCGCTGCCGGTCGGGGCCGATCTGCCGTGCTCGCAGACGGTGACGGAGTCGTTCGTGCTCGAGCCGAGCCAAGAGGCAACGTTCGCCGCCGGCACGGCGAAGATCGTGCCCGCGCCGATGCAGGTGCTCGCGAACCAAGGCTGGAGCGGACACGTCACCGTGAAGACGACCGGCGATCTGGCCGCGACCGTTTCGCCCAACGCCTTCGAGATGGCCGGCGGCACGCAGGGGCTCAACGTATCGATCGCGGTCCCGGTCTCGCAGAAGCCCGGCGTCTATACCGTTACGGTGATCGGCGACAACGGCAGCGGGAAGACCGCGCAGGCGGCGGTGACGCTCACCGGCACCGGGTCGCTAAGGAAGCAATTCAATGCGGTCGCGACGCAGAAGCGGATCCGCATCTACGGGATCCACTTCGACGTCGACAGCGCGCGCATCCAGCCGCGCTCGGAGCCGGTGATCGCCGAGATCGCGCAGATCATGCACGAGACCCCGGGACTGCGCTTCCAAGTCGAAGGCCACACCGATTCCGACGGCGGCGTGGCGTACAACCTGGGCCTCTCGCAGCGGCGCGCGCAAGCGGTGGTCGACGATCTCGTGAAGCGCTATCACATCGCTCGCGGCCGTCTGATCCCGAAAGGCTACGGCCTGACGAAGCCGGTCGCACCGAACACGACACCGGCCGGCAAGGCGCTGAACCGCCGCGTGGAGCTGCTCAGGCTCTGACCCTAGCGGTACGCCGCCTTTCGGCAGCGAATGCTCGCCGCATGGTCTACCGAGCCTCCCTGCTGCTCGCCTGTACCTTTGCGGCCTCCCTCGGCGCCGCCGGGGCTGCGATGAACTCCTCGGCCGCGAACGGGCGCGCGATCTTCCAGACCGGCCGTGACGTGGCCGGCAAGCAGATCCGCGCGATGCGGCCGCCGTTGCGCCCGAGCTGCGCGGCCTGTCACGGCGTCAACGGCGCCGGCGGGATCCATGTCGGCAGCGCCGTCAGCGCCGACTTGCGCCATGCCGCGCTCGTCACCCACATGAAGCACCCCTACACGCTCGCGCTCCTCGAGCGCGCGATCGCGAAGGGGATCGACAGCGACGGCCAGCCGCTGAACACGGTGATGCCGCGCTGGCAGATGTCGAGCACCGACCTGCACGACGTCTCCGAGTACGTGCTCACCCAGCTGAAGTAGCCGCATCGCTTCACGCCGCGGTTATAGCGCGTGGTTGCTGGGGCGCACCAGCGTCTGCAGCCAGGGCAAGGCGCCGAGGTCGTCCTCCATCACGCCCTGGGCGGCGGTGTAGTCGAGCTCGACGTGGCCGCTCACCGCGTCGAGGGTGGCGATGCGGAGCGGCGTGCGCGTGTCGTCCGCATCGACGAAACGCAGCGCCGGAAGATTGGCAAGAGCGCGGAGCGACGGATATCCGCAGTCGAGGTTGCCGGCGATCCGCAGCACGACCAGGCCACGCAGCGCCGGTGCCGCGGCGATCGCCGCGATGTCCGCGTCCACGAGGCCGTTCTCGCCGACGTCGAGCGCGACGAGCTGCGCGAACATCGGCTCGCCGAGCAGCGCCGGAAGATGACCTCGCAGCTTGCTCACGTTGAGCATGCGCACCGGCGCGAAGTGCCGCATCACGTCCACGACGTCGGTCAAACGCGCGCCGGTCACGCGGACGTCTTCGATGAAGCCGCCCCAGTACGAATACGCGTCGACCCGGTCGCGGACCGCGGCGCTCCAGCGCGCGCCGAATCGGCGCATCATATCGCGCGCGATCGTCTCGTCGTTCTCCGCCGCGGGTACGCCGGCGCGGAGCGCCTGCCGAATCGCGAGCTGACGATCGACGAGCGCGGCGCGTTCGGGATCGCTCGGGCGCACGGCGTCGGCGTAGGCGCGGCGCGGTGCGAGATCGTTCGGCGCGGCGAGGATCGCAGCGATGAACGGTGTCTCATCGTGGCTCATCGTGCGTCCGATCCCATGCGATCTCCGTTGCGGGTGCGGTTACGCCCGCCCTGTCGCCGGAGCCAACGCCCGGGCAATACGCGCGCACGCTTCACGCAGCGAGGTCGTGCGCGAAGATCGAATCGAGGATCGCCGCCATCGCGGGATCGATCTCGCGCAGGCGCGCACGCGTCGCGCGCGGCCAGGGCGAGCGCGCATCGTTCGCCTCCACCCATGCGCGCAGCGACTCGGCAAAGTACTCGTCGAGCGCCGAGGCGGCGTACGGCGTGATGAACGCGCGGGCGTTGCGGAAGGCGCGCCGTACGCGCGGGTCGACGCCGCTGAGATAGACGCCACCGCCGAGCGCGCAGTCGAGCGCGTGCGCGAACTCGTGCGCGACGGTCATCGGTGAGGTCGAACGCAGGTAGACCGCACGTTCTTCGACGACGAACAGACCGGCCGGCGGAACGGGCCAGTCGTCGACGCCGGCCGCGAGCCGCCGCAGCACCTGCGAACGGTCGCGATAGGCTTCGTGCGCGCGGAGGTGGACGATGCGGACGCCGGCACTTGCCGCGACGCGCAGCGCGCCGCTGCCGAAACGGTCGAGCACGGATTCGATCGCAGCGGTGGCATCAGAACCGGCATCGACGGCAGGACGGTCTCGCATCCATCGCAGCGTAGCGATGGCGCGTGACCACGATGTTTCCGGAATGCTGCGCTAGAGCGTGCCTGCGTGCGGGGTCGTGCGACGCGACCAAAACGGACTGTCCGGCCAGCGCGATTCGAGGCCGTACCACGCCAGCAAGTGAGTTTCATACGCGCCGCGAATGCGCGCGATCTCTTCTGCGTAGCTAGCGAGCGCCGCCGTATCGCCGCGCAGGTGGCGGTCGACCGCTTCCGCCGCCGCCAGACCGGTGTAGAGCGCGTTGAAGAGTCCTTGCGCTGCGAGCGGATCGAATGCGAGCGCGGCGTCGCCGGTCGCGATCCAGCCGTCTCCGACCGGAGATGCCAGCGACGCTCCGTTCGCCGCACAGAAACCGGTTTCTGCGCGGCTCCACGCCTGATCGGCGACGACGTCGCGCAGCGCCGCGAAGCGGCTTACGCGCGCACGCAGCGATTCCGCCGAACGAACCGTTCGCGCGACCGGGAGATCGGCGTCCGTGTGAAAGGCGACGATCGTCTCACCGTGCGGAAGCGACGCCGCGTACCACCAGCCGTCCGACTCCGCCTCGACGTGGAACCGACCGGCAGGCAATCGCACATCGTGTGCGCGCATCCAACTGCAGACCAGCTTGTCGTTCGATCTCCGGCGTGCGCCGAAGCCGGAGAGCAACCGCGACCCGCGGCCGGCTGCGTCGACGAGTATCCGCGCGCGCACCGCGGTACGCTCGCTGCGCCGGTCGACGTCGAGCCGCCATCCGTCACGCTCGCGCATCACCGAGGCGATGCGCGCCAGCGCCTCGAGCCGTGCTCCGCGCGCAGCGGCGACCGCACGAAGCCGCCGCTCGAAACGCGCGCGGTCGAGATGCCAACCATGTCCGTCGGGATCGGAGAGCGCATCACGTTCGACGGGCAGCGGCCCGCCCCACACGCTCGTGCGCGCATGTGCCGGCAGGTGCGCATCGGAGCAGAAACCGTCCCACAGTCCCATGTCGCTCAGCAGCCGCCGCGCGGCGCCGGGAAGTGAATCGCCGACGCGGTCGTTCGGTACCGCGCTGCGATCGATCAGGACGACGCGCCAAAACGGCGCAAGGTTCAGCGCGGCACACGCACCGGCGGGCCCCGCACCGACGATCGCGACGTCGACGTCGAGATCGCCGTTCACCGTCTCATTCCTTGTGAACCGGCAAGCCGGCGGGGAAGCGCCGGAATTTGTCGATCCCCGAGATGTCGATGCCGTGCGAGGTGCCGGGAGCACCGGCGCGCGCGTTCTGCCGCAGCGCTCGCGCTGCGACGGCCGGATGCTCCGCGAGCTGTTTCTTCCGCCGCTCGTCGTCGCCGGCGAGCGGGACGTCCGGAATCGGCTTGTGCTGGTCCTCCACTTCCATCCGCGGGAACGCGTGATCCGCCGGCGCATCGAGCACTTCGACCACGCCGAGATGATCGAAGTGCGCGATCATGTTGTTGATCTGGTTCGTGTAGCTGGTCATGCCGAGTGGATCGACCCACGCCGCGCGGTTGGCAAACGCTTTTCGTCGTTCCGAGGGCGGCAGTGCCGTGTTCATCACGATCTCGTAATTCTCGCGCGTGAGCACCTGGTTCGGGACGCGCGCCGGCCAGAACGCCGGGACGTACGGATCGTAGGACTTGTCGTAACCGGAGCGGCAGCTGGCGGTGTCGGTCTGCCACGGAACGGCCATCCACCGCGTGATGCCGCCCGCCTGTTGACCGTACAGCGGTCCGTTCGGAATCGTCATGCTGTCGCTCGTAAGAGTATCGCCAAGGTTCGGCGCAATCCAGTTTTTCGGCGCGTGCGCGAAGCGGAACGGCGCCATGTACATCGTGGCGGTGCGGACCGGCCACGTCATCTCGCAGCCGGGGTGGAACGCGTCGGCAAGGCAAAACTCGAGTGCGGCTTTGGTGAGAACGTCGCCCTGTTGCGCAACGTCGTACTGGCCGATCTCGCGTTTCGTCTCCGCAGCCGGATCATAATCGGCCTCGAACTCGCCGGCGGCCCACCGGTCGAGCATCGCGAGCTGGCAGTCGGTGAGTGACGCGTGCGCCCGCGGCGTCGGTGGCGTCGGGATGTTCATCGCATCGCCATACAGCCACGGCCACGGCTTGGGGGACCACGAGTCGATCTTGAATCTGCGAAACGCGGTCGACACCGTCCGGCGAAGCTCGCGCGTCGCGGGCGACGGGTCGGCGAGCTCCTTTAGCCGCTCCGGCGTCGTCAGATCGAAGGTGCCGTTCCAGCCGAAGCCGGCAGCGAATCCGGCGTTGACCCACTGCAGTCCGTTCAGCCGCTCGAAGAGCGGCAAAATGTCCGCCGTGAACGAAGGTCGTGCGGGAGCGGCAAGCGTGCCGGCCTTGATCGCGACGTCGCGCATGAGATCCCACATCGTGCGCACGGATTTGCGCTGCGGAGCATAGTTGGGCGGCGCGACGACGACCCAACCCGGGATCACGTCGAGCGGCGTTCCGTCGAAGCTCACCTCGGCGGTGACCGGCCCGTCGGAGACGTCGTCGTGCCAGCCTTCGTTGTTCGCAAACGTGATCGCGTGCGAACCGTCTGACGACTCGGCGTTCCCCCGCCCGCCAAGCACCAAGAGGCGGCCGTCGGCGTCCGTCCATATCTCGCCCAGGTAGACGCGTTTTCCCATGAACTCGCCGTCGTCGAATGCCTTCGGTTTCGCATCTCGGTCGCTGGCCGAGCGCGGCGCGGGTGCGATCGCAAGCTTCGCGCGGTCGTCGACCGCGGCGTTGCGCAGCATCGTCGGGGGAGCCGAAGCGGCCTCCGGAATGTCGAGTGCAAGCTCGAAACCGTACCAGGCGGCTTTCGTATTCGCCAGCTCGACCGTCCACGTGATCTGAGCGCGACGGTCACCCGTCAGCTCGCGCACGATCTCGCCACGCGCGTTCGCCCCGTACACGCGGAACCGCGCCGCTTGTCGCTTGAGCTTTCCTTTGCCGTCGCGGTGCGAGCCCGGCGGGAGCAGCGGCAGCGGATCGGGGACCTCGGGGCCGATGAAGTAGCCGGCTTCACCTTTTGCGTCGCTGTTGCCGACGCGGGCGATCCCGATCGACGGATAGACGACGGCCTTCACGATGCATTCGTCGCGGGTTGGGGGTGCCGGTTTGAATGAACGCGGCGCCGGAACGTCTTCGAGCGGTTGTCCGTTCGCCGCGTGCCGCGTCTGTGCACTGGCCGAGTAGACCGCCTTACGCACGGCGGCGATCGACGATTCCGGGACCGGCGCCTGCTCCGGCGGAACGCGGAAGATGTTGAATGCGAGCGACTGCCCGTACTCGGCTTGACCGCGCGCCTGGACGTCTTGATGCGGGATGATCAGTGTCGCGACCGAAACGAACCCGCTTTCGTCATTGGGCCACGGCACCGTCGCCTCGTCCAACGGCATGGTGTCGGGATTGGTGCGCGGCTGTACCACGAAATCGAAGCGATACTCGGCTCCCGGCTGCAGCAGCCGCTGAGCGAAGTCGGTAGCGAGGTAGTTCGGCGCATCGTCCGGTACGTTTTCCGGGCGGGTCAGCGGATCGAGCCGGTATTTGACGACCTGACCTTCGCCCATACCGAACGGCAGAATTCCCCAGTAGGTCGCCGTCAGGACGCTCCCTTCAACCTTTTGCATCGCGTCGAGAATGTGGGCCGTCTTTTTGTGCCGTGCGAGATAGCCGGGGTAGTCACCCCGGACGACGCCCGCATAGGTGAACTCGCACATCTCCTGCGCATTGTCGACGAAGAAGACCGGATGGTTCTGCATGATAAAATCGGCCGTGTCGCCGTCGCCGCCGTACGCCTTTGGCCCCGGTACGCCGAACACTTTGATCCCGATTCCGATCGTCGATGCCAGATCCGGCGACGTCGGCGAGGTGTCGCTCGAAAAGCGCACCCACGCATCGAGCGCGTCATGCTGGAACACGCCGACTTTGAACGGCCGGTCGGGCCGCATCTCCAAACGCGCGTACGCGACGCCGTGCAGCTTTCGGAACACCGGCCGCTCGGCGGGCATTTGGCCGCCGTCGATGCGCTTCCGCTGCGCGATGTCCACGAACATCTCGACGAGCCGCCCCGTCGCGCTTTCGGAATCCCCGCAGCCAAAGCACGGCGGGATCGGTTCGTTCCGATCGTCTCTCATCACATCTCCCCCTGCAGCGCGTGACGACCGATCGGGCCTTCCCGCTTCAGCCGCGGACGCGGCCTACGCTGCTCGCCCGGGAAAACCCTTCGGGCAAACGACGGTACGATGCAGAGTTGCAACCAGCGGAAAAGGACACATTGCGATGCCGTGTCCTTCACCGAGCGTGTGACAGGCGCACAGTCGCAAGCCGCGAAGTCGCGGCGGTATGAATCCGTTTCCGACGATCAACTGTCTGGCGTTCGTGGCGTACAGCGGCGCGCGCATCGTCGACGGAGCCTGGTACGTCACCGGGCAGCCGTCGACGCCGGCGTACGCGGCGATCGCGGCGGCGGGGATCAAAGCGGTGGTGTGCGTGCGGCAGCCTGGGGAGCCGGTGGCTCCGCCGCCGGTGCCGCCGCCGCCGCCGTTCGACACCGGTGAGGCGGCAGCGCTCGCCGCGCTGCACGTGTCGTACACGAACATCCCGATCACGCGCACGATGACCCAGGCGCAGTTCAACATCGCGGCGACGCAGGCCGCGATAGCGTATCTGAACGCCATCGCACAAGGCCCCGGGCTGATCCACTGTTCGACCGGCGATCGCGCGTCCTCGGTTTTCGCGGTCGCGCTGATCGGCGCCGGACTGTCGAACACCGACGCGGTCAGCTACGCGTGCAACTCGCTGCTGCTCGCGAACTCGAGCATGATCGCGCTCGTCCAGGGCTACACGTACCCGAACGCGGAGGCGGAGCGGTTTCGCGCAGCCGCCGCCGCGGCGTTGTCGAGACCGTAGGGCCGCCGAGCGCCGCGGGCGGCCCGGGACCCGGCTTTACCGGAACGGTGCGCTCCGCTCTCAACCCGGTCGCCGTCCGTGCCGATCACCTGAGGACGGCACCAAGGAGGGCAGCTCGTGGCATTGGAGATTCTGACGATGAGCGTCGGCGGGGCGGTCGCCGCGGCCGCCATGCGGCTCTATCGCGTCCACCGCGAGTCGAAGGACGCCGAGACGTGGATCCTGGTCGCGAACATGAACACGCTGCTCCGGCTCGACCTCGACCACATCACGGGCGACGACCGGAACGACGGGCTCTGCGAGATGCGGGCCGTGCTGAAGCAGCTCGCCGCGAAGCGGCCCCGCCGCGAGCGCGCGCTGCTGGAGCGTTACAACGCGCTGGTCGGGATCGCGATCGCCTTCGGTGAAAAGGTCCACGGCGCCGACGGCACCGTCGACCTGCGCGCGGTGGCGAACCGGCGCGGCCACGTGCAGAACGCCCTGGTGATCGGCGACCGGATCGAGGCCGCGCTCGGCGGGATCGCCGAGATCGCGAACGACGATCATGCGTCAAGGAGCGACCAGACCGTCCAGAAGACCGCCACCAGCGCGCCGGCACTCGCGGCCAGGGCGAACGGCCACCAGGGGCGCGTGCGCGCCACGACCGCGCTCACCGCGATCGCGGTGCCGGCCAGCGGCGCGAGGATGTAGGCGCCGAAATACCAGTCCTGCCGCACCGAGAGCGGCGAGCGGTCCGTCACGCCGAGGGCGGCGAAGGCCGACGCGACGAGCCGGGTCACCGGCCATCCCGTCGCGGACTCCACCGGCCCGGAGAGCGCCGAAAGCGCTGCCGGAGCGGCGCAAATCGCCGCCAGGGCCAGGATGAGGTGCGAACGACCGCTCACCAGACCTTTGTAATACAAAGTTGTGACCGCTGTCAATGGTGGTGCCGCAGCGGTTCTGCGATCCGCGCGACGGGCCGATAATTAGATCAAATGAGCGACGTCATGGGACGGCCAGGGATCGGCGTCCTGCGCGAACAGTTCGAAGACGAACCCTCAACCTCGAGGCGGAAGCTCGAGACGACCCTCGGCGCATTCGCCGACGCCGTCGTCATGCTGCGCGCCGACGGCCGGATCGAGTTCGCCAACGCCGCGGCACAGCGGCTGCTCGGGGTCGAGGCGGCCGGCCTGCGCGGGCAGCCCGTGCAGCAAATGGTCCGTCTGTTGGATGCCGGTGCGCAGCCGATCGATCTCCTTTCCCGAGCCGGTGCCGGCGGCGAGGTCATGCGCGGGAGCGGATATCTGCGGACCGCCGAGGTGACGATCGACGTCACGTACGTCGCCTCGCCGATCGAGGCCGAAGAGGGCGGGACCGTCGTCGTGCTGCGCGACGTCACCGCCGAGCAGCGTCTCGCGCTGCGGCTCTCGTTCGAGGCCGCGCACGATCCGCTGACGGGATTGCCGAACCGGCGCGCGTTTCTCGAGCGGCTCGACGATGCGGTGCGCGGCGCGCGCGAACGCGGCGAGCATCACGCCGTGGCGTTTCTCGACCTCGACCGTTTCAAAGTCGTCAACGACCGCTTCGGTCACGCCGCCGGCGACCGTCTGCTGCGCGAGATCGGCGCGGTGATGGGCCGGGTCGTGCGCGGCGCCGACATGCTGGCGCGGATCGGCGGCGACGAGTTCGCCCTGCTGCTCTCCAACTGCGGCCTCGACGACGGCCGCCGCATCGCCGCGAAGCTGCAGCGCGCCGTCGCCGCGCATCGCGTCGAACAGCACGGCGAAACGCTCGGCGTCGGCGTCTCGGTCGGGCTCGCGCCGATCGACGCCGAGACGCCGAGTGCGGCGCAAGCGCTCGCCGACGCCGACGCGGCCTGCTACCGTGCGAAGGCTGGGGGCCGCGGAGCGGTCGAGCGCTGAATCAGTCGCCGCTGGGCGACGGTGTTTGCCCGACGTACCAGTCGAGCAACTCGCTCGCCGTCATGACGCACGCACCGTACCGTTCGCGCGCCAGCGCGAGGATGCGGTCGAGCACGGCGATGCGGTGCGGGGTGCCGGTCAGATACGGATGCAGCGCGAGCGCGAGGATCTTCGGCGAGGTTGCGCTCTCGGCGTGCAGCGTTTCGAGCGCCGCGGCGCAGCGCGTGTAGAGCTCTTCGGCGGGGTGGCGCTCGACCGCAAAGACGACGATGTCGTTGGTCTCGACCGGATACGGGATCGCGACCAGGCGGCCGTGCGCGACGCGCAGATCGAACGGGAGGTCATCGGCCGGCCCCCAGTCGCAGCAGTATTCGAGCCCGGCGGCAGCGAGCAGATCGAGCGTGTGGGGCGTCTCGACCAGCGCCGGCCCGAGCCATCCGCGCGGCCGCACGCCGGTCGCCGCCGCGATCTCCGCGATCGATTCGTCGATGACCGCGCGTTCGTCCTCGACGGTCGCCATCGTGCGCTGCACGACACCGTGCGGCATCATCTCCCAACCCGCGGCGGCGGTGCGCGCGACGATCTCCGGATACTCGCGGCAGATCGCCGAGTTGATGCTCAGCGTGGCGCGCGCGCCGTGGCGCGTGAGCGTGTCGAGCAGCCGCCAGATCCCGACGCGCTGGCCGTACTGGTACCAGGCGAAGTTCGGGACGTCGGGCACCGTTCCGCCGCCGGGCGGCGGCGGAATTACGGATCGCGGCATCGGCTTCGCGTAGTCCCACACCTCCACGTTGACGATCGGGTGCAGCGCCAGCCGCGCGCCGCCGGGAAACGGCGCCAGCGCGGGACGCGCGTACGCCGGTGTGTACGCCATGCGGCCGTGAGAGAGCATCGCGGCGCCTTCTCCGCGCAGAGGCGGCGGCCCGCTCGCGGCGGAACCTGGCGGGCGTGAACCGGCCGGAGCCGATCTGATGGCGACGATGCGCGCCGCGGTCTACCACGGCGCACGCGACATCCGCGTCGTCGACGTACCGCGCCCGCGGCCGGCGCGCGGCGAAGTACTGGTGCGCGTGCATGCGAACGGCATCTGCGGCACGGACGCGAGTGAATACGCCGGCGCGCAGATGTATCCGCTGCACGAACGCCACGCACTGACCGGACACCTCGGGCCGCTGATCCCCGGCCATGAGTTCGCGGGCACGATCGCCATGATCGGTGACGGCGTCGACGGGTTCGTCGAAGGCGAGCCGGTCGTCACCGGCGCGGCGCTGTGGTGCGGCGCGTGCGCACCGTGCCGTGCCGGTCGCACCAGCATCTGCGTCCACTATGCGACGGTCGGGCTGCATCGCGACGGCGGGCTGGCCGAGTTCGTTCGCGTCCCGGCGCACATCGTCGTTCGCGCCGCTCCGTTCGGACTGAGCGACGACCTTGCCGTGTTGACGCAACCGATGGCGATCGCCGTGCACGCGCTGCGCCGCGGCCGGCCGCGTGCGGGCGATCACGTGCTCGTGATCGGCACCGGCGGGATCGGGGCGTTCCTCACCTTCGCGCTCGCGCAGCACGGCGCGCGCGTCGTCGCCGCCGACCTGTCGGACGCGCGGCTCGCGATCGCCCGCCGCCTCGGCGCGCACGATACCGTCCGGGCCGGCGACCCCATCGCGCTCGGCGCGGCGCTGGCCGCCGCCGGCTTCGCGCCGTCGATCGTGTTCGAGGTCACCGGAACCGACGCGGGGATGGCCGCCGCGATCGCCGCGGTCGAGCCCGGCGGCCGGCTGATATCCGTGGGGATCGCGAAGCACCTGATCGCGATCGACGCGCGGCGCGTGACGACCAAAGAGCTGGAACTCGCCGGCACCAACGCGCTGATCGGGCGCGAGGACGTCCCGGAAGCGGCCCGTCTGCTCGCGCTCGATCCGGCTGCCTGGCAAGACGTGGCGCCCGTCGCGATCCCGCTCGAGCGAATCGTCGAGGACGGCATCGTCCCGATGCTCGAAGGGCGCGCCGCGCAGATCAAGCTGCTCGTCGACCCGTGGACGCGCGGCGCGCGCCCGACCGCAATGACGCGCGCACCCGCAGGCAGCTAGCTCAGCCGCACGACCGCGTCGCTCGCGTACCAGTCGACCGGTTCGTCGAGGTTGACGATGACGCTTTGCGTCGTCGTGTACTCGCGGTACCCCTCGAGCCCCGCTTCGCGGCCGATCCCGCTGTCCTTCATCCCGCCCCACGGCAGCGCGGGGTCGATGCGGTGGTGATCGTTGATCCAGACGATCCCGCATTCGAGCCGTTCGGCGAGCTTCATCGCGCGCGCGGCATCGCCGGTCCAGATCGACGCGGCGAGCCCGAACTGCACGCCGTTGGCGATCCGCAGCGCGTCGTCGAGATCGCGGTACGTCAGCACGCACGTCACCGGACCGAAGATCTCGTCCTGCGCGATGCGCATCGGCGGGCGGACGTCCGTGAAGATCGTCGGCTCGTAGAAGTAGCCCTGCGCCAGTTCGCCGCCCGGGCGCCGGCCGCCGCAGGCGAGCGTCGCGCCTTCCGCGATCCCGATCGCCACGTACCGCTCGGTCCGTTCGAGCTGCGCTTGCGAGACGAGCGGGCCGAGCTGCGTCGCGAGATCGAGCGGGTCGCCGATGCGGATCGCGCGCGCGCGCCGAACCATGCGTTCGATCAGCGCATCGGCCTGGCTTTCGTGGACGAGGACGCGCGTGCCGGCGACGCAGGTTTGGCCCGATGCGATGAACGCGGCGAACGTGGCGCCGGCCGCTGCGCGATCGAGATCGGCATCGGGCAGCACGAGCACCGGCGCCTTGCCGCCGAGCTCGCAGGTGACGCGGATCAGGTTCTCGCCCGCGAGCTTGGCGACGACGCGGCCGGTTTCGGTGCCGCCGGTCAGGTCGAGCTTGCGAACGCGCCGATCGGTGCAGAGCGCCGCGCCGGCTTCGGCGCCGAACCCGGTAACGACGTTGAAGACGCCGTCGGGGACGCCGGCGTCGCTCGCGATCTGCGCGAGCACGAGCGTCGTGAGCGGCGTGAACTCCGACGGCTTGACGACGACGGTGTTGCCGGCCGCCAGCGCCGGCGCGAGTTTCTTGGTCAGGATCAGCAGCGGGTGGTTCCACGGCGTGAGCTGGCCGACGACGCCGAGCGGCACCCGGCGCACGTAGTTCAGATACGGCCCCTCGAACGGCGTCACCGCGTCTTCGGCGGTGCGCGCGACGGCGGCGAAATAGCGGTAGAACTCGGGGATGCGCCCGAGCTGCGCGCGCATCTCGCGCAGCGGCCGCCCGACGCAGGTCGACTCGAGCGTCGCGAGCTCGGGGAGCGCCGCTTCGATCGCATCGGCGAAGCGGCTCAGGATCCGCTGCCGCTCGCGCACCGGGAGCCGCGACCACCGGCCGTCGGCGAACGCCGCTTCGCCCGCTTCGACCGCGTGGCCGATCTCTGCGGCGCCGCCTTCCGCGACCCGCGCGACCAGCGTGCCGTCGGCGGGATTCCGCACCTCGAACGTGCGCCCGTCGGCGCTGGCGCATTCGCGACCGCCGATGAAATGGCCGTAGACTGCGATTCCGTCGAGCGTCGTCATCATGCGTGATCCCGGCAAGCGCGGTGGGGAGTTCGGGCTGCGTGCGCGTAGTGGCTCATATGGATGCCGAACCGCGGGAACCTCCCATGAGCATCGCGTGGGACGTGCCGATCCCGATGGGCGACGGCATCGTCCTGCGCGCCGACGTGTTCCGGCCGCCGGGCGAGGGCCGTTGGCCGGTCATCCTGAGCTACGGTCCGTACGCGAAGGGCCTCGCCTTTCAAGACGGCTATCCGAGCGCGTGGAACCGCATGGCCGAGACGCATCCGGACGTCACGGCCGGTTCGACGAACCGCTATGCGAACTGGGAGGTCGTCGATCCCGAGAAGTGGGTCCCGGACGGCTACGCGTGCGTGCGCGTCGATTCGCGCGGCGCGGGTCGCTCGCCGGGATTCCTCGAGCCGTGGTCGCCGCGCGAGACGCACGATCTCGCGCAGTGCATCGCGTGGGCCGGAACGCAGCCGTGGAGCAGCGGTAAGGTCGGGCTGAACGGCATCTCCTACTACGCGATGAACCAGTGGTGGGTCGCGTCGCTGCAGCCGCCGCATCTCGCCGCGATGTGCGCCTGGGAAGGCGCGGCCGACTTCTACCGCGACCTCACGCACCACGGCGGCATCCTCTGCACGTTCGCGCAGAACTGGTACGACATGCAGGTGAAGAGCGTGCAGCACGGTCTCGGCGAGCGCGGACCGCGCAGCCGCGTTACCGGCGAGCTCGCGTGCGGCCCCGAGACGCTGCCGGAGGACGTGCTGGAGCGCAGCCGGACGGACTTCGGCGCCGACATTCTGGCGCATCCGCTCGACGACGGCTACCACCGTTCGCGCTCGCCGGTGTGGGAACGCGTCACGGTGCCGTTCCTGACGGCCGCGAACTGGGGCGGACAGGGGCTGCATCCGCGCGGCAACTTCGAAGCCTTCGTCCGCGCGGCGTCGCCCGACCGCTGGTTGGAAGCCCACGGCATCGAGCACTGGACGGAGTTCTACACCGACTACGGCGTTCGGCTGCAGAAGCAGTTCTTCGCGCACTATCTGAAGGGCGAGGACGCGCTGCGCGACTGGCCGCGGGTGAGGCTGCAGGTGCGGCATCTCGACCGCTTCGTCGAGCGCCACGAGAGCGAGTGGCCGATCGCGCGTACGCAGTGGACGCGCTTGTATCTCGACCTCGACCGGCGCGAGCTGCGCGCGACGCCGAGCGAAGCGGACGCGCGCGTCGAGTACGCCGCGCTCGGCGACGGCGTGACGTTCACCGGCGAACCGCTGGCAGCCGAGACGGAGATCACCGGACCGCTCGCGGCACGACTGTTCGTCTCATCGTCGACGGCCGACGCCGACGTGTTCGTCATCGTGCGCGCGTTCGCGCCCGGCGGCGAGGAGGTCGTGTTCCAAGGCGCGATCGATCCGCACACGCCGCTCGCGCAAGGCTGGCTGCGCGCTTCGCACCGTGCGCTCGACCCCGCGCTGACGACCGAGTATCGTCCCTATCACACCCACGCGGCGCGCGAACCGCTCGTCGCGGGCGAGCCGGTCCAGCTCGACGTCGAGCTGTGGCCGACCTCCGTCGTGCTGCCTGCCGGCTACCGCATTGCGCTCACCGTGCGCGGCAGCGACTACGTCTACCCGGGCCCGAGCGGCGGACGGCTCTCGAACTTCAAGAACGAGCTGACCGGCTGCGGCCCGTTCCTGCACGACGACCCGCGCGATCGCCCGGCCGCGCTCTTCGGCGGCACGAACGCGCTCCACGCCTGCGCCGGGCTTGCACCCTTTGTTCTGCTGCCGGTCGTGCCGCCGCGTCACGTCTCGTCGTCGAGCGGGTGCGCGCGGTGATAGGCGCCGTGACAGAAGAGCAGTGTCGGCTTGCGGACGGAGGCGAAGCGCTCGACCTGCCCCAGAAAGATCTCGTGGTCGCCGCCGTAGTAGCGGTCGACGATGCGGCATTCGAACTGCGCGGGCGCACCCTCGATCAGCGGGACCCCGTACTCGCCGAGCGTGTACGGCACCCCGAGGAACTTGTCCGGGTGCGGTCGGGCGAACCGGACCGAGAGCTCGCGCTGGTCGGCGGCGAGCACGTTGACGCCGAAATGGGTCGCTTGTTGAAAGGCCGGGAGGCTCGGCGCGGCGCGGGCGAGACTCCACAGGACGAGCGGCGGGTCCAGCGAGACGGAGCTGAACGAGTTTCCGGTCAGGCCGTAGAGCCGGCCGTCGGCGTCGCGCGTCGTGATGATCGCGACCCCGGTCGCGAAGGTGCCGAGCGCGTCGCGCAGGTCGCGAGCGTCGAACGACGGGGCGGGCTGATGTGCCGTGGGCTCCCCTCCGAAGGGCTATTTATCTGTCGATAAAACACCCAGTCGGCGGGTCGTGTCAAGGACTGCCAGCGGGACGAGGAGTCAGCATGCCGATCTGCGTCGACGTTCACGCGCACTTCCTGCCGGACGACTTCGTCGAGACGCTCCGGCGGTACGGGCTGATCGACGCCCGCAAGGACGCCGGGTTGATCCACCTCGACCGTTCGGTCTGCGGCTACGCCGCGCGGCAGAGCCGCCTGCCGTACTTGCCGCTGCTCTACGATCTCGATGCGCGGACAGCGCTCGCCCAGCGGCAGGGGATCGACCGCCAGATCGTGTGCCTGCCGCCCTTCTACTTCGCCTACGCCGCCGCGCCCGAGCTGGGAGCGGCGATCTGCCGGGCGGGGAACAACGCGCTCGCCGCGGCGGTCGCCCGGGCGCCGGAACGCTTCGCGGCGTTCGCGACCGTGCCGCTCCAGGCGCCGCAGGCAGCGGTCGCCGAGCTCCGGCGCGCCGTCGAGGAGTTGGGCCTGTGGGGCGTCGAGATCGGCTCGAGCGTCGCGGGTGCTCCGCTCGACGATCCGGCGCTCGACGCGTTCTGGGCGGCGTGCTGCGAGCTCGACGTGCCGGTCTTCATGCACCCGCACCACGAGCTCGGCGGCGAGCGCGCGGCGGCGTACTACCTCGGCAACCTGTTCGGCAACCCGTCGGAGACCGGGCTGATCGCCGCGCGGCTGATCTTCGCGGGCGTATTCGAGCGCTTTCCGCAGTTGAACATGATCCTCGCGCACGGCGGCGGGACGCTGGCCGCGATCGCGGGGCGCCTCGATCACGGGTACCGCGTGCGGCCGGAGACCAAGACGCTCCCGAAACCGCCGAGCGAATATCTCGCGCGGCTCTCTTTCGACATCATCACGCACGACGATGCGCTGCTGGCGTTCCTGGTGGGACGCGTCGGCGCGGCGCGCGTCGTCGTCGGAACGGACCGGCCGTTCGACATGGGGGTCGACGATCCGCGCGCGACCGTCGCGCGCATACCCGGGCTCGACGACGCCGCGCGCGCCGCGATCCTGGGAGGAAACGCGCGCTCGTTGCTCAGCCGCGCCGGTGCGGCGCTCGCCGAGCCTTCGTCGCCGGCTTCAGCGCCTTCGCCATGACCGCCGGAACGCCGTCGAGGAACGAGATCGCCAGGTTCTCGACGACCTCGTCGACGTTTTCGGGGATCTCGAGCCCGTAGATCCACTTGCGGATCCCGATGTAGAAGATGCTCGCGTGCAGCGCCCATACCAGCTCGAACTCCATCTCGCCGATCGGGACCTCGGCCGGCGAGGGGAGCCCGTACTCGCGGCGCAGCTCGCGGATGACGCGCGTGTAGACGCGGTCGCGCACGAGCGTGAGATAGCGGCTATTGAGGTTCATCCCGCGCAGCCCGGAGAACATGAAGATGCGGATCCACTCGTAGCTGAGCACCGCCTTCGCGTAGTCGCGGTAGAAGGCGACGATGCGCTCGCGCGCCGGCCGCGAGTGGTCGTCGAGCAGCTCTTCCCAACGCGGGTCCCAGCGGTTGAGGTAGACCTCGCGATAGACCCGCTCGATCAGCGCTTCCTTGTTGGGGAAGTAGCGGTAGAGGAGCGGCTGCGTGATCCCGAGCCGCTTGGCGAGCTCGCGGGTCCGGCCGCCGAATCCGGCCTCGCAGAAGAAGGCCACCGCACCGCGCGCGATGAGGCGCTCGCGTTCGTCGGCGGAGAGCCGCGTCCGCGGCGGCCGCTTCACTGGCATCCGTGGTGATATCGCGGTGCGGAAAGTCCGTCCTGTCGGCAAGGAAACGCCGGTGATCGGGCGATAGATAGGCGGGCGGAGGATCGGCGATGCGGCTTGGCTACTTCACGATGCCCCTTCACCCGCCGTCGCGGAGTTACACCGAGGTCCTGAAGGAGGATCGCGAGGCGATCGTCCTGGCGGACCGGCTCGGCTACGTCGAAGCGTTCGTCGGCGAGCACGTGACCGACACCGCCGAACCCGTCACCTCGTGCCTGACGTTCATCGCCTCGCTGATCGACCGGACGCACGGCATCGTGCTGGGCAGCGGGACGGTGAATCTGCCGAACAATCACCCGGCGCAGGTCGCGGCGCAGGTCGCGATGATCGACCACCTGCTCGAAGGACGGTTCCTGTTCGGGATCAGTCCGGGCGGCCTGCTCTCGGACGCGGAGGCGTTCGGCAACCTCGACCGTGACCGCACGGCGATGTTCGTCGAAGCGATCGACCAGGTGCTGGCGATCTGGGCCGGCGAGGCGCCCTACGATCTGCACGGCGAGTACTGGACGATCTCGACGGCGCGCACGATGAACCGCGAGACCGGCCAGGGCAGCATCGTCAAACCGTATCAGCGGCCGCACCCGCCGATCGTCGTCACCGCGGTGGCGCCGTTCTCCAAAGGCGTCGTGGCGGCGGCGGAGCGCGGCTGGACGCCGATCTCGGCCAACTTCCTTCAGCCGACCTGGGTCGCGTCGCACTGGCCCAAATACGTCGAAGGCTGCGCCGCCGGCGGCCGCCCGGCGAACCCCGCCGACTGGCGGGTCGCGAAGAGCGTCTTCGTCGCCGACGATGAGGCGACGGCGCGGCGCTATGCGAAGGGCCACGACGGCCCGTACGCCTACTACTTCCACTCGCTGATGACGAAGCTCATCAAGAACGGGCGGCCCGAGCTGTTCAAGGCGGACCCCGCGCTGCCCGACGAAGCGATCACGCTCGACTACGTGCTCGACTCGCTCGTCATCTGCGGGACGGTCGACGCGGTCGTCGAGCAGCTGCTCGGCTTTCGTGCGACGATCGGCGACTTCGGAACGCTGCTGTACGCGGGACACGACTGGGTCGATCCCGGGCTCGCGCGGCGCTCGATGGAACTGATGGCGACCGAGGTCATGCCGCGGGTCAACGCCGCGATCGCCGCCGGTTCCGGCGGGACGCGCAGTTCGTCGGTGGCGTAGCGCGTGGCGCGACGCGTCGGCCTGGTCGGTCTGGGGATCATGGGCTCGGCGTATGCCGGTCACCTGATCGAGGCGGGGTTCCCGACGTGGGGTTTCGACGTCGACGCGGACGCGATGCGGCGCTTCGAGCAGCGCGGTGGTACCTGCGCGAGAGATGCGCGCGCGCTCGCCGGTGACACGGAGGTCGTGATCACCGCGCTGCCGAGCGCCGGCGCGGTCGAGAAGGCGTACTTCGGCGCGGACGGTCTCGCCGCGGGCGCACGTTCCGGCCTGGTCGTCATCGAGGCCAGCACCCTCCCGCTCGCGCTCAAGGAACGCTGCCGCGCCACGCTGAGCGCGCAGGGTGCGGCCGTGCTCGACGCGCCGGTCAGCGGAACCGGCTCGCAGGCGCGGGTGAAGGACCTGGCGATCTACGCCAGCGGCGACCGGGCCGCGTACGACCGGGTCAGCGACATCCTCACGAGCATCGCGCGAGTCGTGCGCTACGTCGGCGAGTTCGGCGCCGGCTCGAAGCTGAAGTACATCGCGAACCTGCTGGTGACGATCCACAACCTCTCGACCGCGGAAGCCGTCGTCCTCGCGATCAAAGCCGGGATCGACGCGGCGATGATGATCGAGCTGATCGGCGAGGGCGCCGGCGCGTCGCGGATGCTCGCCGTCCGCGGGCCGATGATGGCGGCCGGCGCCTACGGCGACGCCGGGATGAAGCTCGACGTGTACCAGAAGGACATCGAAATCATCGCCGAATTCGCTCGGGAGGTCGGCGCTCCGACGCCGCTCTTCACGGCGAGCGCGGCCTTCTACGCGGCGGCGCTGGCGGAGGGCCGCGGAAAACAGGATACCGCCGCGATCGCTTCGGTATTGAAGGCGATGGCGGGACTCGCACCGGACCCGTAGGCAAGGGAAGCACGATGGGCCTCCAGTTCTACGTCCAGAACGCGCTCGGCGGGCTCGCCTACGGGAGCCTCCTGTTCTTGATCGCATCGGGTCTGACGCTGATCTTCGGTCTGATGCGGATCATCAATCTGGCGCAGACGGCGTTCTATCTCCTCGGCGCGTACGTCGGCCTGACCTTGGTCGCGCACGGGACGAACTTTTGGCTCGCCAGCGTCGCGGCCGGCGTCGTGACGATGGCGCTCGGCCTGGCAGTCTACAGCGCGTTCCTCCACCGGTATCACGCCGATCCGCTCACCTCGCTGCTGCTCACGCTGGGTTTTGCCCTGATCGTCGACGACGGCATCCTCGCCTTCTGGGGCGGCGACCCGCGCTCGATCGCGCCGCCGCCGATCCTGGCCGGCTCGATCCACGCCGGCACGCTCGTGTTTCCCGAGTACTGGCTGGCCGTCATCGTCATCAGCTTCGCGGTCGCCGCGATCCTGTTCTTCGCGCTGCAGCGCACGATGCTCGGCGTGATGATTCGCGCGAGCGTCGACGACGAAGAGATGGCGCGCGGGCTCGGCGTCGACGTCAATCGCGCGTTCTACGTCGTCTTCGCCGCCGGCGCGTTCATCGCGGGGCTCGGCGGACTGCTCGGCGGCCCCATCACGAGCGCGTACCCGGGGCTCGACGGCGAGCTCACCCCGCTCGCCTTCGCGGTGGTGATCGTCGGCGGGATGGGCAGCTTGTCCGGTGCGCTCGTCGGGAGCCTGCTGATCGGCCTGGTGAACGCGTTCGGCAAAGCGCTGTTCCCCGAACTCTCGTATTTCACGATCTTCGTCCCGGTCGCGCTGATCATGGCGTTCCGGCCGCAGGGCCTGTTCGGGCGGAAGCTGTGACCCTTCGACGGGCTCAGGATGACGGTGCCCAGCGCCGGCGCTGGGTGGTGGCGGCGGCGGGGGGGTTCGTCGTCGCGCTGCTGCTGCCGCGGCTGGGCGTCCCGACGTTCTACGTCTCGCTGCTCACGCAGACGTGGATCTTCGCGATCGTCGCGATGAGCCTCGACCTGCTGGTCGGGTTCACGGGTCTGGTGAACTTCAGCCAGGCCGCGCTGTTCGGCGTCGGGGCGTACGCGGTCGCGATCGCGGCGACGCGCTTCCACCTGACCGCGTTCGCGCCGGTCATGGCGCTCGGGATCGTCTCGGCGATGCTGACCGCCGCGATCTTCGGGCTGGTCGCGCTGCGCAGCGAGGGCGTGGGGTTCATCATCATCACGATCGCGCTCAACGAGATCGTGTGGGGGCTCGCCTACCAGTGGGTCTCGGTGAGCGGCGGGGACAACGGAATCACCGGGATCGTGCGTCCGCACGTCGGCCCGTTCGACGTTTCGGCGAACACGGGGTACTACTACGTCTGCCTGGCGTTCTTCGCGATCTCGCTGCTGCTGCTGCTGCTCATCGTGCGCTCGCCGTTCGGGCTCGTGCTGAAGGGCGTGCGCGAGACGCCGCGCCGCATGCGCGCGCTCGGCTACAACGTGTGGCTCTACCGCTACCTCGCGCTGACGATCTCCGGCGGCTTCGCGGGCGTCGCGGGCGTGCTGTTCGCCTGGTACAACCAGTTCGTCGGACCGGTCGCGCTCTCGCTCGACCAGTCGACCCAGATCCTCATCATGGTCATCCTGGGCGGGATCGGGACCCTGTACGGCCAGGTCTTCGGCGTGCTCGTCGTCGTGTTTCTGAGCAACGAGCTCAGCGCGGTGACGCAGCGCTGGGAGATGGTGCTCGGCGTCGTGTACTTCGCGGTCGTGATGTACGCGCCGGGCGGGCTCGTGAAGCTGGTCCCGCAACTGTGGCGCCGGCTGCTCGGCCGCCGGCCGGCGCTGGCGACGGAGGAGCCGTGACCACGGAGCCGTGCCTCGTACTGGACCGCGTCTCGAAGCGTTTCGGGAGCCTGAGCGTTTTGGAGGACGTCTCGATCACGATCCGGTCCGGCGAGCGGTGCGGCATCATCGGGCCGAACGGCGCCGGCAAGTCGACGCTCTTCAACATCATCGCCGGCGAGCTGCCGCTGACCCGCGGAACGGTCCGCTTTCTCGGCCACGACGTGACGCGCGTGAGCGCGCACACGCGGGCCCGGCGCGGGCTCGCGCGCACGTTCCAGACCACGACGCTGTTCCCGCGTTTGACCGTGATCGAGAACCTGGTGCTCGCGCTGCAGGCGCACAGTGCGGAACGCTTCGCGATGTTCGTTCCCCGCCGGCGGTACCGCGCGCGCGACGAAGCCGCGCGCGCGCTGCTCGAGCGCGTCGGCCTGGGCGCGCGCGCGGAAGCATTGGCCGACGCCCTCGGATACGGCGAGAAGCGGCAGGTCGAGATCCTGCTCGCGCTCGCCCAGCGGCCGAAGCTGCTGCTGCTCGACGAGCCGACCGCCGGTCTCGCGCCGAGCGATGCGTCGCTCGTCACCGAGATGCTCAAGCGCGAGCACGGCGGCTTGACGATGGTGCTGATCGAGCACGACATGGGCGTCGTCTTCGACGTGGTCGACCGCTTGACGGTGCTCCACTACGGGCGCGTCGTCGCCGACGGTCCGGTCGAGACGATCCGCGGCGATGCGACGGTACAAGAGATCTACCTGGGCGGCGCGCTGTGAGCTTGCTCGAGGTCGACGACATCCATACGTACTACGAGCACAGCCACATCCTGCAAGGGCTCTCGCTGCGCGCCGAGAGCGGGCGCGTCACCGCGGTGCTCGGGCGCAACGGCGTCGGGAAGACGACCTTGATCCGCTCGGTGATCGGGTTCACGCCGCCGCGCACGGGCCGGATCCGTTTCTCGGGCGAGCCGATCGAACGGCTCCCGTCGCACACGATCGCGCGCCGCGGCGTGGGGCTGGTGCCGCAAGGGCGCCGCGTGTTCCCCTCACTCACCGTCGAAGAGAACCTGCGGCTCGGCGGGCTGCCGGGACGGGCCGGCCGCTGGTCGCTGGAGACCGTCTACGCGATGTTCCCCCGCCTGCGGGAACGCGCCTCGAACTACGGCGGGCAGCTCAGCGGCGGCGAGCAGCAGATGGCGGCGATCGGGCGCGCGCTGATGTCGAATCCGGTGCTGCTGCTGATGGACGAGCCGTCCGAAGGCCTGGCGCCGCTGATCGTGCGCGAGCTGGAGCGCACGATGTGCGCGCTCAAGGAGACGGGGCTCGCGATCGTGCTCGTCGAGCAGAACCTGCCGCTGGCGCTCGCCGTCGCCGACACCGCGTACATCATCAGCAAAGGGCGCATCGTCTTCAACGGCGACCCGCAGACGATTCGCACCGACGACGAGGTTCGTACCAAGCACCTGGGGATCTAGCGCAACGCACACGATACCGGAGGATGATCGATGAGGATGTCCATCAGAGCGAAGACTGCGGCGCTCGCCGCCATGCTCGCGATACTGTCCGCCGGCGTGCCGACCCCGGCGCCCTCGGCGGACGCCGGCCCGATCAAAGTCGCGCTGCTCGCGCCGACGTCGGGTTCGGCCGCGGCGGCGGGTCACGACATGGTCGCCGGCTGGGAGCTCTACTGGAAGGAGCACGGCGGAAAGGTCGCGGGCCGAACGGTGCAGACCACGGTCTACGACACCGGTTCGAACGCCGCGCGCGCGCTCGACCAGGCGCGCCACGCGGTCGAACAGGACGGAGCGCAGATGATCGTCGGGCCCTACCTCGCCAACGAAGGGCTCGCGGTCGCCCCCTACGGCATCGAGCATCGCATCCCGATGTTCTTCCCGACGGTCTCCGCCGACGATCTCTCGCAGCGCCAAGCGAACGCGTTCGTGATCAAGGTCGCCGGCTGGAGCTCGAGCCAGACGACGCACGCCGCCGGCGAGTGGGCGCACGAACAAGGCTATCGCAAGGTCGTGACGCTCGCGAACAGCTACGCGTTCGGCTACGAGAACGCCGGGGGATTCGCGCAGACGTTCACGATGAAGGGCGGTAAGATCGTCGACCAGATCTGGGCGCCGCTCGGAACCGCCGACTACACGCCGTACATCTCGAAGGTGCAGGCCGCCGCGCCTGACGCGCTCTTCGTCGAGATGGTCGGCGCCGACGCCGTACACTTTCTCCAGCAGTGGAGCCAGCTCGGGCTCAAGAACAAGATCCCGCTGATCGCGAACGAGACGACGACCGATCAGTCCAACATCCGCTCGATCGCGCCCGAGATCGTCGAGGGGATCACCAGCTTCGGTCACTTCGCCGAGGGCCGCGACGCGCCGGCGACGCGCGCGTGGATCGACAAGTACGGGAAGGCGGAAGGCGTGCTGCCGTCCTACATGGCGAGCTCGTTCTACACCGCGGCGGGATGGATCGCTCAGGCGATCGAGACCGTACACGGCAACACCGCCGAGGCCGGGACGTTTCTCCGAGCCGTCCGCGACGTCAAGCTCGCCGACTCGGCGTTCGGGCCGATGACGCTCGACCAGTACGGGGCGCCGGTCGACAACGTGTACGTTCGCAGGGTCGTCGCGACGAGCGGAGATGCGGCGAAGTACGCCAAGACGTGGAACGTGGTCGTCAAGACCTATCCGCACGTCTCGCAGTTCTGGACCTGGAAACCGGCCGACTATCTCAAGCAGCCGGTCTATTCACCGAGCTATCAGGGGTATTCGAAATGACGAACGCACGTCGGTTCGCCTGGCTTGCCGCCGCGAGCTTCGCACTCACCACCATCGGCGGCGGGGCGCACGGTGCCGGCGCGCAGGCGAAGACGTTCAAGATCGGGTTCCTGTACCCGGTCACGGGCGTGTTCGCGGCGCCCGGCAAGTACATGCAAGAAGGGCTCGAGCTCTACCTCAAGGAGCACAATAACACGCTGGGCGGGCTCAAGGTCGAGGTCGACGTCGCCGACGACCAGGGCAATCCGTCGGTCGGCCTGACCCAGATCCGCAAGCTCGTCGAGCAGGACCACGTCGACGTCATCTTCGGCCCGCTCTCGGCGGCGGTCGGCTCCGCGCTCGTGCCGTACATCGAGCAGCACAAGATCGCCGCCGTCTACCCGATCGTCTCCTCGGACGATCTGACGCAGCGCACGCCGAGCGACTACATCGTGCGCACCGAGTGGACCAGCAGTCAGCCCACCCACGTGCTGGCCGACTACGCCTACAAGACGCTCAAGTACCGCAAGGTCGCGACCGTCGCATACGATTTCAGCTTCGGCTGGGAGAGCCTGGGCGGTTTCATCGACACGTTCCAGCGTGACGGCGGCAAGATCGTCAAAGAAGTCTGGACGCCGCTGGTGACCTCGGACTACTCGCCGTACCTCTCCGCGATCCCGCGCGACGCCGACGCCGTGATGTGCAGCTACTCAGGCTCCGCGGCGATCAACTTCATCAAGCAGTACAAGGCGTTCGGGCTCAAGATGCCGCTGATCTGTCAGGGCAACACCACCGACGAGAGCACGCTGCAAGAAACGCCGGATGCCTTGGGGATGATCACCGCGCTGCAGTACACCGCCGCGCTGAAGACGCCGGCGAACGATCGGTTCGTCGCCGCCTACACCAAAGCGTACGGGCACGAACCGTCGTACTACGCCGAAGGGACGTACGTCGGTGCGCAATACCTCGACCGCGGTCTGGCCGCGGTAAAGGGCAACAGCGCCGACGCCGTCGCGTTCGTCAAAGCGATGCGCGCGGTGCGCATCACCGACGCGCCGCGCGGCCCGATGCACCTCGACGACCGCGGCAGCCCGGTGCAGAACATCTACATCCGTCGGGTCGACTCGGCCGGCGGCAAGCTGCAGAACGCCGTGCTCCAGACGTACCCGAACGTCTCGCAGTTCTGGACCTACAACCCGGCCGAATACCTCAAGCAGCCGGTCTACGACCGGACGCACCCGCCTTGCAACGCCTGCGGTTGACGGCGATTTAGTTTAGGTATAAACTATCGACGCCGCGGGTTTCGGCCCGGTTGGGGGCGTCGTTTGCGAATCGTCTGCATCGGTGGCGGGCCGGCGGGTCTGTTCTTCTCGATCGTCATGAAGTCGGCGCGGCCGGACGCTGAGATCGTCGTCCTCGAACGCAACCGTCCCGACGACACCTTTGGGTGGGGCGTCGTCTTCTCGGATCAGACGCTCGGTAACATCGCCGCCGCCGACCCGCCGACGTACGAGCGGATCGTCGCCAGCTTCGTCCACTGGGACGACGTCGACGTCCACTACCGCGGGCGCGTCATTCGCGCCGGCGGTCAGGGCTTCGCCGGCCTCGCGCGCAAGCGGCTGCTGAACATCCTGCAGCACCGCGCGCTCGAGCTCGGCGTCGATCTGCGCTTCGAGGTCGAAGCGAACGACGAAGAGTTCGCCGGCGCGGACGTGCTGGTGATCGCCGACGGCGCGAACAGCACGATCCGGCGCAAGTACGCCGAGCGCTTCGGCACGACGCTGGAGACGCGGCGCAACCGCTACATTTGGCTCGGCACGCGGCAGCGCTTCGATGCGTTCACCTTCGCGTTCGAGGAGACGCCGTACGGCTGGTTCCAGGTGCATGCCTACCAGTTCGAAGCCGAGACCGGGACCGTGATCGTCGAGTGCCGCGAGGAGACGTGGCGTGCTGCCGGGCTCGACCGCGCCGGGGTCGACGAATCGCTGGCGTTCTGCGAGCAGCTGTTCGGGCGGTATCTCGGCGGCCACCCGCTGATGAGCAACGCGCGCCACTTGGCAAACCCGTGGATCGCGTTCGTGCAGGTCGACAATGCGCGCTGGTTCGACGGCAAGCGCGTCCTGCTCGGCGACGCCGCGCACACCGCGCACTTCTCGATCGGTTCGGGGACGAAGCTCGCGCTGGAGGACGCGATCTCACTCGCGGCCGCGCTCGCCCGCCATGATGAGCCTGGCGAAGAGCGTGCGCGCGCCTTCGAGGAGTACGAGGCCGAGCGGCGGATCGAAGTGCTGCGCTTGCAGAACGCTGCGCGCAACAGCACCGAATGGTTCGAGAACGTCGCGCGGTACGCCAGCTTGGAGCCGGAGCAGTTCGCCTACAGCCTGCTGACCCGCAGCCAGCGGCTCAGCCACGACAACCTGCGGTTGCGCGACCGCGAGTACATCGAGAACATCGAGGCGTGGCTCTCGCAACGCGCCGGAACGCCGCGCCCCGTCCCGCCGATGTTCACGCCGTTCCGCTTGCGCGAGCTGCGCTTGGCGAACCGCGTCGTCGTCTCGCCGATGGCGATGTACTCGTGCGCCGACGGCACGCCGAACGACTTCTATCTCGTCCATCTCGGGGCGCGCGCGCAGGGCGGCGCGGGCCTGGTGTTCACCGAGATGACCTGCGTCGCCGCCGACGGCCGCATCTCGCCGGGCTGTGCGGGGATGTACCGCGACGAGCACGTCCCGGCCTGGACGCGGATCGTCGACTTCGTCCACGCCTACACGCCCGCGAAGATCGCGCTGCAGCTCGGTCATGCCGGGCCGAAGGGGTCGACGCAGCGCGGCTGGGAAGAGCCCGACGAACCGCTCCGCGAGGGCAACTGGCCGCTGGTCGCGCCCTCGCCGATCGCGTACGGCGAGCGCAACCAAACGCCGCGCGCGATGTCGCTTGCGGACCTCGAACGCGTGAAGACGCAATTCGTGCGCGCGGCCGAGATGGGCGAAGCGTGCGGCTTCGACATGCTCGAGCTGCACTGCGCGCACGGCTATTTGCTCTCCAGCTTCATCACGCCGTTGAGCAATCGGCGCACCGACGCGTACGGCGGCTCGCTCGAGAACCGGCTGCGCTATCCGCTCGAGGTGTTCGCAGCGATCCGGGCGGCGTGGCCCGCGCACAAACCGATCTCCGTGCGTATCTCGGCGACCGACTGGGTCGAGGGCGGGATCACGCCGGCCGACGCGGTCGAAGTCGCGCGGGCGTTCGACGCGGCCGGCGCGGACCTGCTCGACGTCTCGGCCGGGCAGACGTCGCGGCTCGCGCGGCCGGTGTACGGCCGCATGTTCCAAACGCCGTTCTCCGACCGGATCCGCAACGAGCTGCGAATCGCGACGATGGCGGTCGGCAACATCGCCGACCCCGATCAGGTCAACAGCATCATCGCGGCGGGGCGTGCCGATCTCGTCGCGCTGGCGCGGCCGCATCTCGCCGACCCATACTTCACGCTGCACGCTGCCGCGCAGCTCGGCTACGACGAGCAGCGCTGGCCCGAACAGTATCTGCCGGGTCGCGAGCAGTACCTGCGCAACCTGCGGCGCGCGGCACAGTTCGCCGCCGACGCCGCGAACGAGGTAACGCGATGAGCGCCGAACTCGAGGGACGCCACGCGCTGGTGACCGGCGGCGGCCGCGGGATCGGCGCCGCGATCGCGACCGCGCTCGCGGCCGCCGGCGCGCGCGTGACGCTGCTCGGCCGCGACCGCCTGGTATTGGAGGCGCACGCCGCGACGCTGCCCCCGAGCGCGCAGGCGCAGGCCGTCGTTGCCGACGTCTCGGACGCGGCGGCGGTTCCGGCGGCGTTCGCGGCCGCGCGCGCCGCGCACGGCGAGGTCGAAATCCTGGTCAACAACGCGGGGATCGGGATCAGCAGGCCGTTCGCGAAGCTCGACGAGGCGACGTGGGATGCCGTGATCGCGACGACGCTGAGCGGAACGTACCGCTGCACGCGCGAGGTGGTCCCGGCGATGCTGGCGGCCGGCCGCGGACGGATCGTGAACATCGCCAGCACGGCGGGGCTCGTCGGCGGCAAGTACATCGCCGCGTACAGCGCGGCGAAGCACGGCGTCGTGGGGCTGACGCGCTCGCTGGCGACCGAGCTGGCCGCGGGCGGGATCACCGTCAACGCGATCTGCCCCGGCTTCACCGAGTCGGCGATGCTCGACCGCGCGCTCTCCTCGATCGTCACCGCGACCGGCCGGACGCCGGAAGCCGCGGCCTCCGCGCTCCTGGCGCGCAACCCGCTCGGACGCTTCGTGCGCCCGGACGAGGTCGCGGCCGCGGTGGTGTGGCTCTGCCTGCCGGCGGCGGACGCGATCACGGGACAGGCGATCGCGATCGACGGCGGCGAGGTGCAGCACTAGTGTTGCAGCGCGTCGATACTGAATCGCGCGCGACGCACGACGACCACCTCTCGGTCCGCGTCTGGCTGCGGCTGCTGACCTGCACGAACCTGGTCGAGCGGCGCGTGTCGCGGCGGCTGCGCGACGATTTCGACACGACGCTGCCGCGCTTCGACTTTCTCTCGCAGCTCGAGCGGAATCCGGCCGGCCTGCGCATGACCGAGATCTCGCAGCGGATGATGGTGACCGGCGGCAACATCACGCGAATCGCCGATCAGCTGCTCGCCGAAGGGCTGATCACGCGGACCGTCGCTCCGGACGACCGGCGTGCGTCGATCGTGAAGCTCAGCGCCGCCGGCCGCCGCGCGTTCGGCGAGATGGCCCGCCGTCACGAGGAGTGGATCGTCGAAATGTTCGGCGGTCTGACCGAATCCGAGCGGCGAGCGCTCCACGTGCAGCTCGCCAAGCTCAAGCGCCACCTGAACGCTCTCGAAAGCGACGACAACGCCCGATGAATCGAGACCAAGCCTACGCGGCCTACGCGGCGCAGAACTTCTCCTGGGAGGTCGACGGCGGCGTCGCGACGCTCACGCTGAACCGCCCCGAACGGAAGAACCCGCTCACCTTCGCGGCGTACGCCGAGCTGCGCGATCTCTTCCGCGGCTTGGCCGCGGCGCGCGACGTCGACGCGATCGTGATCACCGGCGCCGGCGAGAACTTCTGCTCGGGCGGCGACGTCCACGAGATCATCGGGCCGCTGACCGCGATGGCGATGCCCGAGCTGCTGGCGTTCACCCGCATGACCGGCGACGTCGTCAAGGCGATGCGGGCCTGTCCGCAGCCGGTCGTCGCGGCGATCGACGGCGTCTGCGCCGGTGCCGGCGCGATGCTCGCGCTCGCCGCCGACGTGCGCTACGGGACGCCGAACGCGCGGGTTGCGTTTTTGTTCACCCGCGTCGGACTCGCCGGCGCCGACATGGGCGCCTGCACGCTGCTCCCGCGCGTCGTCGGCCACGGCCGCGCGTCGGAGCTGCTGTTCAGCGGACGCGCGCTCGCGGCAGACGAGGCGCTGGCGTGGGGATTCTTCAACCGGCTGTGCGCGCCCGGCGCCGTGCTCGGCGAAGCACGCGCGTTCGCGCGGACGCTCGCCGGCGGACCGACGTTCGGCCACGCGATGACGAAGAAGATGCTCCATCAGGAATGGGCGATGGGGCTCGACGAAGCGATCGAGGCCGAAGCGGAGGCGCAGGCGATCTGTATGGCGACCGGAGATTTTCGGCGCGCGTACGAGGCGTTCGCGGCGAAGCGCACGCCGGCGTTCGAGGGCAACTGATGAGCGCCACCGCCCACGTCGACACGTTCGCCCGCGTGCACCTGCCGCCGCGCGAGGAATGGCCCGAGTTCCTCTACGATCTGCCGCAGTTGCAGTATCCGGCGCGACTCAACGCCGCCGCGGCGCTGATCGACGCCGGGGTCGCCGCCGGACACGGGGCTCGCCCGGCGGTGGTGACGCCCAAGCGGCGGCTCTCGTACGACGACCTGCTCGCCGAGGCGAACCGGATCGCAAACGTGCTGCGCGACGACCTCGGGGTCGTGCCGGGGAACCGCGTGCTGCTGCGCGGCTTCAACAACGAGGTGATGGCGGCGTGCTGGCTCGCCGTCGTGAAAGCCGGCGGCGTGGTGGTGACGACGATGCCGCAGCTACGCGCCAAGGAGCTGACCGAGATCATCCAGGCGGCGCAGATCACGCACGCGCTCTGCGACCTGCGTCTGCGGGAGGAGCTGGACCGGGCGCGCCCGGCGTGCCCAACGCTGCGCACCGTCGTCTTCTCGCACGACGAAAGCCCGGATGGGCTGGCCGCGCTCGCCGCGGCGCGCTCGGCGGCGTTCGCGAACGTCGCGACCGCGGCGGACGACGTCTGCATGATCGCGTTCACCTCAGGGACGACCGGGCGGCCGAAGGGGACGATGCATTTCCACCGTGACGTGCTCGCAATCTGCGACACCTTTCCGCCGTCGTCGTTCGCGCCGACGCCCGACGACGTGTTCGTCGGAACGCCGCCGCTGGCGTTCACGTACGGTCTCGGCGGTGCGCTGCTGTTCCCGCTGCGCGCCGGCGCGTCGACGGCACTGATCGAGAAACCGTCCCCGGACGCACTGCTCGACGCGATCCAACGGTTCGGCGCGACCGTCTGCTTCACCGCGCCGACCTCGTATCGCGCGATGGCGCCGCTGGCGAAAGACTACGACCTGCGGACGCTGCGGGCGTGCGTTTCGGCCGGCGAAACGCTTCCGGTCGCGACGCGCACGCTCTGGGAGGACGCGACCGGCGTGCGGATCATCGACGGGATCGGCTCGACCGAGATGCTGCACATCTTCATCGCAGCGTCCGGCGATGCGATCCGGTCCGGCGCGACCGGGACGCCGGTCCCGGGTTACGTCGCCTGCATCCTCGACGACGACGGAAAACCGCTCCCGCCCGGCAACGTCGGCCGGCTCGCGGTGAAGGGCCCGACCGGCTGCCGGTACTTGGCCGACCCGCGGCAGCGCGACTACGTGCAGCACGGCTGGAACCTGACCGGCGACGCCTACCTGCTCGACGAGGACGGGTACTTCTGGTACCAGGCCCGCACCGACGACATGATCGTCTCGTCGGGCTACAACATCGCCGGCCCGGAGGTCGAAGGCGCGCTGCTCGAACACCCGCGCGTGCTGGAGTGCGCGGTCGTCGGCGCGCCCGACGAAGCCCGCGGCACGATCGTCAAGGCGTTTGTCGTCCTGCGTGCCCTTCGACAGGCTCAGGATGACGGGGACTTGGCGGCCGCACTGCAGGATTTCGTCAAGTCGCGGATCGCGCCGTACAAATATCCGCGGGCGATCGAGTTCGTCGCCGAGCTCCCACGCACCGAGACGGGCAAGCTGCAGCGCTTCAAGCTGCGCAGCGCGGCAGACGCGGAGGCGAAGCGATGACGATCTTGCAGCCGCCGGGCTGGCCGCGTCCGAAGGGCTACTCGTGCGGCGTGAGCGCCGCGGGGACGAACGTCTACGTCAGCGGCCAGATCGGCTGGGACGCCGCCGGCCGGTTCCCCGCCCACGAGATCGCCGGCCAGGTGCGCACGGCGCTGCAGAACGTCGTGACGGTCCTGGCGGAAGCCGGAGCACGCCCCGAACACGTCGTGCGGATGACCTGGTTCATCACCGACAAGCGCGCGTACCTCGCCGCCCAGCGCGAGATCGGCGTCGCCTACCGCGAGGTGATGGGCCGCCACTTCCCCGCGATGTCGGTCGTCGAAGTCAGCGCCCTCATCGAAGACGAAGCCCTGCTCGAAATCGAGGCGACCGCCGTCGTGCCGTAACCGTCGTATTCAGACCGGCGCCTGCGGGGAAAGCTCGTCCCATGGACGATCGAGCGCACGAACGCACCGAGACCGACGAGCGGGTCGCGGAGAATCAGAGCCCCGCGCCGATCGCGCCGCTGACGCGCGACGCGAAGACCGACACCGACCCGGCAACCGGGTTGCCGCGCGGGCAGCACGACGACGACGCGAGCCCGCTCGACCCGGGCGAACCGCTCGGCGGAAAGCCCACGAGCGAGCGGCGCCCATAGCCCAGCCTGCGCGTGGTGCGCCCCAACAGGGGAGGCAGGACGGCCCACGCGTAACGGGTTCCGTCCCAGCCACGTCGGGAGGGCATCATGTCGCGAATGGCGCGTGGTCTCAGCGTTCTTGCCGGCATCGTCGCCGCCGCCGCACTCGCGGGAGGTCCGCCGCAAGCCGGCGCGGAGGGAGCCTGGCCGACGGCCGACTCGTACGTCAACGCGGACAAGGACGCTGCGAACTGGGTATTGCCCGCCCGCAACTACAGCGGGAACCGCTACCTTTCGGAGACGCAGATCACGACGGCGAACGTCGGGACGCTCAAGAAGGCGTGGAGTGCCAACGTCGATGCGCGCGGTCCGCTGGAGACCTCGCCGATCGTGTGGAACGGCACGATGTACGTGACGTCGTCGCACAACGACGTCTACGCGCTCGACGCGAAAACCGGCGCCGTGAAATGGCATTTCCCGTACAAGCCGCACGTCATCGCGTTCTCCGCCAACCGCGGCGTCGCGCTGGGCGAGGGCAAAGTCTACGAAGGGACGCTCGACGGACACCTGATCGCGCTCGACGCGATGAGCGGCAAGCCGGTTTGGAACGTTGTCGCCGCGCACGATCTGACCAACACGTTCTACACGATGCAACCGGTCGTGTACAAGAACATGGTGCTCCTGGGAGCCTCGAACGGCGACTGGGGCGGGATCGGCTACATCAGCGCGTTCGACGGCGCGACCGGCAAGCGGCTCTGGGATTGGAACACGATTCCGGGACCCGGTGAGCCGGGACACGACAGTTGGAGCGGCGATTCGTGGAAGCGGGGCGGCGGTGCGATCTGGAGCGGCATCGCGATCGACCCGGCGACGAACACGCTGTACGTCGATACGGGGAACCCGCAACCGGACTTCCTCGGTACGGTCCGCAAAGGCGCGAACCTCTACACCAACGCGATGGTCGCCGTCGACATCGGCGGAGCGAAGCCGAAGCTCAAGTGGTACCATCAGTTCATCCCGCACGACACCCACGACTGGGATCCGGCGATGCCGCCGGTCCTCTTCACCGGAACGGTGAGCGGAACGCCTCGAAAACTGGTTGCCGCGGGCGACAAGGGCGGAAACTTCTGGGTGCTCGACGCGGGCACAGGTGCGGTGGTCTATCGCCTGGCGGTCAGCACGCAGAAGGGCCAGAACACGGAGCCGAACCGCAAGGGCAACATCGCGTGCCCGAATACGAACGGCGGCGTCGAGTTCAACGGCGGGAGCTACATGCCCGAGACGAACGCGTTCTACGTTCCGAGCGTCGACCAGTGCGGAATCTGGAAGTCGCAAGGAACGGCGACCTACGTCTCCGGGCAGTTCTACCTCGGCGGTTCGTTCCCGGCGTTGTACGGACCGAGTACCGGATACGTGAACGCGGTCGACATCGGCACCGGGAAGTTCATGTGGCGCAAACACTTGGCGTTTCCGCAGATCGGCGGCGCGCTCTCGATGTCGTCCGGCCTGGTGTTCACCGGCGGGGTGAACGGTGACTTCACCGCGTACGACGCGAAGAGCGGTGACGTCCTGTGGCACTACGCAACCGGGATGACCATCCAAGCCCCGCCGGGATCGTACGTCCTCGACGGCAAGCGGTACGTGGTCATCGCGGCGGGGCCGGCGGGGGTCAATTTCGCGGATCCGCGCCTCAACAAGGGAGCGCCGACGCTCGAGGGGAGCTACAAGCACCCCACGTCCGCGCTGATCACCGTCTTCACGCTGCCCTAGGAGGGAATCGATGCGCTCGATCGCGCTGGGCCTTGCCGCTATCCTCGGCTTCAGCGGCGCGGCGCCGGCGCGATCGCCGGGCAACGATCACGCCAGCGCGCTCGCCGCGCTGGCTGACGTGCGCGCCGCGGTCGCGGAGATCGTGCGTATCGAAGACGGCTACGCCGTCGGACACGGCGCGTACGTGCGCGCCGCTCACCGCGCGATGAACGCCCTGGTGGGCCGGCGCGACGACGGCTACGTGAAGTCGTTCGGCGATCCCGGCGACGGTGTCGGCACCCTGGGCCATCTGGACGTGATGCTGGACCAGTCGGGAACGTCGCTGTGGACGCCCGCGGTGCAGGGCGCGAAAGCGAACGTCCTCGCCGCCGCGAGCGATCTGCAGAGCGCCGTGACCGAGAAGGAGATGGAAGAGTATCAGGCCGACCTGACCCGCGCCCTGGCGAGCCTCGCGCTGGTCGTGGGCCGGCCCTCGCAGAGCGGCGTTCTCGGCGGCCTCAGCGGGGCGCTGGCGAACACGTCGCTCGGCGTTCCGCTCGGCGCGGTGAGCGCCTCGGGGTGTGCTGCGCCGGCGCGCGTTCCGTCGTACGGCGTGGTCCGCGGGCACCTGGTGTACGTCGCTCTGCCGCGGAGCGCGGCGTCCGCAGGTATCCCCGACGGCCTGCGCGTCGCGCGGGTCGTCGTGCAGGGCGATGCCGTGGTGCTGTATGCGCAGGCGGCCGGCGAGGCCGCGGCGTTGTGCCGTCTGTCCTCACGCCTGCAGCGCACGCGCAGCGTTGCGGTCTCCCCGCCGCAGATCTCGTATACGCTCGCGCAAGCACGCGCTGGCGCCGTCGTCTATCGCCGCTCTTGCCTGCAATGTCATGGTGCCGACCTGCAGGGCGCCGCGGGGCCCAGCGTGGCGGGCACGGAGTTCGTGGCGACGGCAACACGCAACAAGTGGTCGCTGAGCGACGTGCGCACGACGGTCTTCGAGAACATGCCGTTCTCGAATCCTGGTTCGCTGACGCCGAAGCAGTATGCCGGCGTGATGGCGTTCTTGCTCGCCTCGAACTGCTATCCGCCGGGCTCGAAACCGTTTCCGACGGCCGCCAGCGCGTCGTTCGCGAAGGTGAAGCTGGCGACGGCGGCTCGCACCAAGCCGGCGAACCCCAAGCTCGGCACCTGCGCCGTGAAGTAGGGCCTGGCGCGCGTGTTAGCCACCGGCGTGCGAGAGCATCGTGCGCAGGCGGCCGAGGTGATCGCGGTCGTGCGCCAGCATGCCCTCCACGACGCCGGCCAGCGTGATCGGTTCGTTTCCTTCGTAGTGACCGGTTCGCCGGAAGCCGGATTCCGGGACGGCGCTCAGCGTGTCGACGTTGTGCTTGCGTGCTTCCAAGAAAGCGTTCAGCGCGGTGAACGCGTTCTCCAAGCGGTAGTCGGACGCCGCCGCGACGCCGGCGCCGTCGAAACCGAACAGCAGCGGATCGTCCTCGTCGAGCACGCTGCGGATTCGCGGCATGAACCCGTCACGTTCGAGGTCGCGCAGGTGACAGGCATGTTCGGTGACGCAGAATTCGTCGCCGAACGGCGCGAGCCGGGCGTCGGGCGAAAACGACGCGATCGTCTCGGCTAACGCTGCCGCGTTCGATTCCAGCGTCTCGGCAAGCTCGAGAACGCCGGACCCGATCATGCCGGCACCGTGTCGTACCGTGAGGGCATGATGCGCGTCGTTCCGTCCTCGTCGAAGACCGTGCACGCGTCGATCGGCTTCGCGTAGACGTGCAGCGTGACGGCGCGGGCCTCGCAGGCGCCGACGCGGTGGACCGAGAGGTGGCCGCTGCGCATGTCGATCTCGCCTTCGCGCAGCGTGCGCGTGGTCGTCGCGCGCAGCTCGCACGCGGCGTCCGCGCCGCCGGGCCAGGCGACGCGGTAGTTCTCGCACGTGATCGCGCCGCTCTGCAGCACGAACGCGCAGTCCGAGTCGGCGTGGTCGTGGATCGCGGAGCGCGCGTCCTTGTCCCAGCAGATCGCGATCAGCTCGAAGGCGCCGTCACGGGCGACCAGGTTGCGCGTGTAGCGGCCCGGGACCCACGTCATGAACGGCTCGAGCGTGCGCGCGTCGATGCGCACGCCGCGCAAGGCGGCGGCGACGCGCACCGGCTGCAGTACGTCGCCGAGCTCGCGGAGCGCGACGACCAGGTCGTCGATCCCGTGGAGCGTCGTCATGACCGAATCCCTTCGGCCGAGAGGAGCCGCGTCCTCGCGGCCGGGAGTACCCGGGCGGAGGGCACTCGATTGGTCCACGAACCGGCGCGCACGATCCGCGCCCCACGCGGGACGGTTCTGCGCGCACGCAGCTGGCAGACCGAAGCGGCCTTGCGGATGCTGATGAACAACCTCGATCCGGAGGTCGCGGAGCGGCCGGGCGATCTGGTCGTGTACGGTGGGATCGGCAAAGCCGCGCGCGACTGGCCCTCGTTCGACCGGATCGTCGCCGAGCTCGAGCGGCTCGGCGACGACGAGACGCTCGCGATCCAATCGGGCAAGCCGGTCGGCGTCTTCCGCACGCACCCGGACGCGCCGCGCGTCGTGCTCGCCAACTCGAATCTGGTCCCGCACTGGGCGACCTGGGAACACTTTCACGAGCTCGACCGCAAGGGGCTGATGATGTTCGGCCAGATGACGGCCGGTTCGTGGATCTACATCGGCTCGCAAGGGATCGTGCAAGGAACGTACGAGACGTTCGCCGAGCTTGGCCGGCAACGGTACGGCGGCGATCTCGCGGGGAAGTGGATCCTCACCGCCGGCCTCGGCGGGATGGGCGGCGCGCAGCCGCTCGCCGCGACGATGGCGGGCGCGTCGATGCTGGCGGTCGAGTGCGATCCGGCGCGGATCGAGAAACGGCTGCAGACGCGGTATCTCGACAAGCTCGCCGGCTCGCTCGACGAGGCGCTCGCGCTGATCGAGGAGTCACGGCGCACGAAGATCCCGGTCTCGGTCGGCGTCGTCGGCAACGCGGCCGAGATCGTCCCCGAGCTGCTGCGGCGCGGCGTGCGTCCCGACGCGGTCACCGACCAGACCTCGGCGCACGATCCGGTCAACGGCTATCTGCCCGCCGGCTGGTCGCTCGAACGCTGGCGCGAGCTGCGCGAGCGCGATCCGCACGCCGTCGCGGAGGCGGCGAAGCGTTCGATGGTCGCGCACGTCGAGGCGATGGTCGCGTTTCACCGGCTCGGCGTGCCGACGTTCGACTACGGCAACAACATCCGCCAGATGGCGCTCGAGGCCGGGTGTGCGGACGCGTTCGCGTTTCCGGGCTTCGTCCCCGAATACATCCGGCCGCTGTTCTGCCGCGGCATCGGGCCGTTCCGCTGGGTCGCGCTCTCCGGCGATCCCGACGACATCGCGAAGACCGACGCCAAGGTGAAAGAGCTGCTCCCGCACGATGCGCACCTGCACCGCTGGCTCGACATGGCGCACGAGCGGATCGCGTTTCAGGGGCTGCCGGCGCGCATCTGCTGGATTGGCCTGGGCGACCGCGACCGGGTCGGCCTGGCCTTCAACGAGATGGTCGCGCGCGGCGACCTGAAGGCCCCGATCGTGATCGGCCGCGATCATCTCGACAGTGGGAGCGTCGCTTCGCCGAACCGTGAGACCGAGTCGATGCGCGACGGTTCCGATGCCGTCAGCGACTGGCCGCTGCTGAACGCGATGCTGAACGTCGCCGGCGGCGCGACCTGGGTCTCGATCCATCACGGCGGCGGGGTCGGGATCGGTTACTCGCAGCATGCCGGGGTCGTGATCGTCTGCGACGGCACGGAGGCCGCGGCGAAGCGCATCGCGCGCGTGCTCTGGAACGATCCTGCCAGCGGCGTCGCGCGGCACGCGGACGCCGGGTACGAATCGGCGCTGGAATGCGCCCGGGAACACGGCCTGCGCCTTCCGATGCGCAACGCGTGAGCGCGACGGTCGCGCTGCGCGCCGGCGAGCTGCGGGCCGCCGACGTGCGCGCGCTGCTGCGTGGGGACACCGGCCTGACGCTCGATCCCGCGGCGAGGGTCGCCGTCGACCGTGCAGCGGCCGTCATCGCGTCGATCGCGGCGCAAGACGCGAGCGTCTACGGCGTCAACACCGGTTTCGGCAAACTCGCGCAAACGCGCATCCCGCGCGAGAAGCTCGGCGAGCTGCAACGCAACCTCGTCGTCTCGCACGCCTGCGGCGTCGGCGCCCCGCTCGCGCGCGAGGTCGTGCGGCTGGTGCTCGCGCTCAAGATCAACTCGCTCGCGCGCGGCTACTCCGGCGTGCGCTGGACGGTGATCGAGACGCTGCTTGCGTGCCATGCGCGCGACGTGCTGCCGGTGATCCCGGGTCAGGGCTCGGTCGGCGCCTCCGGCGATCTGGCTCCCCTCGCGCACCTCGCGGCCGCGCTGATCGGCGTCGGTGACGCGGTCGCCGGCGCGCGAACGCTGCCTGCCGCGCAGGCACTGCCCGCGGCGGGGATCGCGCTGCTCGAGCTGCGGGCGAAAGAAGGGCTCGCGCTGCTCAACGGAACGCAGGTTTCGACCGCGCTCGCGCTGCGCGGATTGGTCGGCGCGGAAGACGTGCTCGCCGCCTCCCTCGTCGCGGGCGCGCTGACGATCGAAGCGGCGCTCGGCAGCGTGCGCCCGTTCGACGCGCGAATCCACGCGGTCCGCGGACACGCATCGCAGAGCGACGTCGCCGCCGCGGTTCGCGACCTGATCGAAGGGAGCGAAATCAACGAGTCGCACCGAGACTGCGGTCGCGTTCAGGACCCGTACAGCCTGCGCTGTATCCCGCAGGTCGCCGGCGCGTGTCTGCGCACGATCCGGGACGCCGCCGCCGTGCTGGTCGACGAGGCCAACGCGGTCTCCGACAACCCGCTGGTGTTTCCCGACACCGGCGAGGTGATCTCGGGCGGCAACTTTCACGCCGAGCCCGTCGCGCTGGTCGCCGACGCGCTCGCGGTCGCGATCGCGGAGATCGGAAACATCAGCGAACGCCGCAGCGCGCTGCTGGTCGATCCGACGTTCAGCCAGCTGCCCTCGTTCCTGGCGACCGATCCCGGGCTCGAGTCGGGCTACATGATCGCGCAGGTGACGGCGGCCGCGCTCGCCTCGGAGAACAAAGGTTTGGCCCACCCGGCGAGCGTCGACTCGATCCCGACCTCGGCGGGTCAAGAAGATCACGTCAGCATGGCGACGCACGGCGCGCGGCGGCTCGGCGACATGCTGCACAACGCCGCCCACATCGTCGCGATCGAGCTGCTCTCCGCCGCGCGCGGGATCGGCTTCCGCCGCCCGCTGCGCACCTCCGCGCAGCTCGAAGCGATCCTGACCGAGATCGCGCCGGACGGCGGCGGCACGGGAGACCGCTATCTCGCGCCGGAGATCGCGCGCGTCGCGCAACTCGTGCTCGCCGGCCGCTTCACGCCGCTGGTCGCCCAGCTCTTCCCCACGACGAGCATTTCGTGACGAAGACCTCCGCCGACCGCGTGAACTACGTCAACGTCGGTTTGATGGTGCTTTCCTGCGCCGTCGCCTACGTGATTCCGTTCGAACTGTTCCTGTTCTCGTACGCGGTCCTGGGACCGCTCCACTACCTCACCGAGATCTCCTGGCTGCACGACCGCAAGTACTTCATCGGCGGCGGCGCGGCGCGCGGCGCGCGTCCCGCTCGATGGTGGGTCGTGCTCGTGTTCGTCACGCTCGGGGTGATGCTGGCCGGGCTGATCGCCGAGAAGGTCTTCGCGCTGAACATCCCGCCTGCCGCCGAGATCGGGTTGTTCTATCTCGTCTTCATCACGGCGGCGGTCGTCGTCTTCGTCAAGAACCGGGCGGCGGCTGCGGCGCTCGCCCTCCTCGCGCTCGGGTCCGTGCTTCTCTTCAGCACGTCACCGCTATTCGGTCTGATCGCGGTGCTTCTCATCACGGTCGTGCACGTGCTCGTGTTCACGGCGGCCTTCATCCTGCTCGGCGCGCTCAAGGGCAAGAGCTGGTCCGGGATCGTCTCGCTGGCGGTGTTCGCGCTGTGCGTCACGACGTTCTTCGTGTTCGTCCCGCCGATGCCGGGCTGGACAGCCGGCGCGTTTGTCCGCGAGTCGTACGCTTCGTTCCAGGGCCTGAACGGGGTGCTGATCAAACTGTTCGATCTCGGCCGAGGGACGACGCTCGCCGAGATCTACGATTCGTCGGCCGGGCTGGTCGTGATGCGGCTGATCGCCTTCTCATACACGTATCACTACCTCAACTGGTTCTCGAAGACGTCGATCATCAAGTGGCACGAGGTTCCCGCGACGCGAATCTCAGCGATTCTCGTGCTTTGGGTCGCCGCACTCGGCCTGTACGCGTACAGCTACGCGCTCGGCTTCGCCGCGCTGTACGTGCTCAGCGTCCTGCACGTCATGCTCGAGTTTCCGCTCAACCATCAGAGCGTCGCCGGGATCGCGAACGAGCTTCGCTCGCTCGCGGTCGCCGGGTTCGGCGCGAGAAGGGATCGTCGTGCCGGCTTCCCATGAGATCGATCGCGCCGAGTTCGTCCCGCTCGGCGGCGACCTGCGCGGCTACTACGCTGCGCCGACCGGCGCAGGCCCGTTCCCCGGTGTCGTCCTGTTCCAAGAAGCGTTCGGCATCAACGAGTACATCCAGAGCGAGGTGCGGCGGCTCGCGGAGCACGGCTACGCGGCGATCGCGCCCGACCTTTTCCGCGGACAGACCTTCGGCTACGACGACTTCTCCAAGGTCCGGCCCGCGATGGAGGCGCTCACCGACGAGGGGATGCTCGCCGACACGCGCGCGTGCCTGGACTACCTCGACGCGCAGCCGAACGTCGCGCGCGGTCCGCGCGGCTGCGTCGGGTTCTGCATGGGCGGACGGCTCGCGTTTCTCTGCGCCGTTTCGCTCGGCGATCGCTTCGCCGCAGCGGCGTCGTTCTACGGCGGCGGGATCGCCCCCGATCAGCCGCGCTTCTTCAAGCCGCTGATCGATCGCGTTCCCGACGTGCGGAGCGAGCTGCTGCTGGTGTACGGCGCGGACGACGAAGGGATCACGCCGCAGGAGCACGGCCGCATCGCCGAAGCGCTCTCGCGTGAGAAGAAGCGCTACACGATCAGCGTCTATCCGGGCGCGCCGCACGGCTTCGCCTCGGACGATCGCCCGAGCTACCGGAAACCGCAAGCCGAAGCCGCCTGGGTCGAAACGCTGGCGCTGTTCGCGCGCACGCTGGCGTAACGGCGGGTGACGGATCTCGCGGCGCCACGGACTTCAGGCGACGCGCGGCTCGCCGGCGACGACGATGCCGGCGCAGCGGCTTGCGCCGAGCCAGTAGCACAGCTCCGGCGCTGAGGCGACGTCCCACAATGCGAGGTCGCAGCGCATCCCCAGGCGCAGCTCACCGCGGTCGACGAGACCGAGCGCGCGCGCGGCGTTGCGCGTGACTCCGGCGACGCTCTCTTCGGGCGTGAGGCCGAACAGCACGCAGGCCATGTTCAGCACCGTTGGAAGCGTCAGCACCGGCGAGGTGCCGGGATTGCAGTCGGTCGCGAGCGCGATCGGGACGCCGTGCGCGCGCAGCGCGTCGACCGGCGGCTTCACGCTTTCGCGCAAGTAGTAGTACGCGCCGGGGAGCAGCACGGCGACCGTGCCGCTCGCGGCCAGTGCGGCGATACCGCTCTCGCCGGTATGTTCGAGATGGTCGGCCGAGAGCGCGCCGGCTCGCGCCGCGAGCGCCGCGGCGCCGGTGTCGGCGATCTGGTCGGCGTGGACTTTCACCGCCAGGCCGGCGCGCCGCGCGGCGTCGAGGACGCGCGCCGACTCGGCCGGCGAGAACGCAATCGTATCGCAGAACACGTCGACCGCGTCGGCGAGCCCCTCGCGCGCGACGCGCGGCAGCATCTGCTCGCACACGAGTGCGAGATACTCGTCGCGCCGCCCGGCGTAGTCCAGCGGGACGACGTGCGCGCCGAGATAGGTCGTTCGCACGGTGATCCCGAGCTCGCGCCCGAGCCGGCGCGCGACCCGCAGCAGGCGCAGCTCGGTCTCGACGTCGAGCCCGTAGCCAGACTTTATCTCGACGGTCGTGGTGCCGTTCGCGATCATCGTGCGCAGCCGCTGGGCCGCGGCGCGGTACAGCGTCTCCTCGTCCGCCGCGCGCGTCGCCGCGACCGTGTGCGCGATCCCGCTGCCGCCGCCCGCCGCCGCCACGTAGCTCTCGCCCGCGACGCGGCGCTCGAAATCAGCGACGCGATCGCCGCCGAAGACCACATGCGTGTGCGGATCGATGAAGCCCGGTGTGATCCAGCGGCCGCCGCAGTCGACGGCGCGGTCGGCGAGGCGCGACGGTTCCTCGCCGAGCTCCGACTCCGCGCCGATCCACGCGATCGCGCCGTCGCGCGCGCCGAGTGCGCCGCCGGCGATCGCACCGTATTGTGCGCCGCTCGGCGTCATCGCGGCGAGGTTCGCGTTGTGCCAGAGCGTCTCGAAGCGCCGGCTCATCCCGCCGGGGGCCGCCGCACCGTGCGCAGCCCGATCACGCCGAGCACGAAGGCGACCGCGATCAGCGCGCCGGTCACCAGCATCGGAAAGCGTTCGCCGACGGGACGCGGGTCGCGGTAGCCCGCGTTGACGACGCCCACCGCGGGTCGCGTGTCGGTCGCGCGCCAGTCTTCGTGCGCGAGCCGCGCGCCGAGATCGTACGACGGCGCCTCGGCGTTCGGGTTGCCCGAGAGCAGATTGTACGTGCCCGCACCGCCGACGAAAACGATCTCGTGCGGGCGCGCGAGCAGCGTCGGGCGCAACGACGGGAGCGGTGCGTCGCTGCCGTTGCGGACCGTGACGCGAAACACGCGCGCCGTGGTCTCGGTCAGCGCGACCGTCGTCGCCGCGCCACCTTCGGCGTAGTGCGCGATCGTCGCCTCACCGATCGTGGTCCACGTACCGTCGTCGGCGCGCGCTTCGACCGTCACCGGCCGCAGGTAGGACGCACCACCGTCGCTGAACGCGACGGCCGCCGGCCGGACCGGCGTTTCGGCGGTGAACGCGAACCGCTCGCCGGCTGAGGCGGACTCGTCTGCTCGCACGGGTGTGAGCGCGAGCGCGACGAGCGCCGGCTCGTGCGAGACGGACGCGGCGACGCGCGCGCCGGTGAGCGGAAACGCCGCCGCCGGATCGAGCACGCGCACGCGCAGCCAGCGCGACCGCGTCGGCGGGAAGGTCAGCGTCGCGCTCCCGCGGCCGTCGTCCTGCGCGACGCGGTAGACGATCGCGTCGTCGCGCACGATGCGCCACACCTTCCGGTCGTCGGAAGCGTCGACCGCGACGCGCTCGAGATACGTCGGACGGCGGTCGGCGTCGATCTCGAGGTCGACGGCGTCGACCAGCGCGCCCGAGCCGCCGAGATCGATCACGCCTTGCGTTCCGCGGTGCGGAACGAACCCGGTGTCGATCAGTGCGACGTCGCGGTCACCGCCGGTCGGCCGCGCCGGATCGAGCGCGAACGGCACCGCGTCCCCGCGCGCGTCGACGACGCGCAGGTCGGGGTACCCGCCGCCGGCGTCCGGCGCGATCGCTGTGGGGATGCGCACCCGGACGTACCGTGCGGCCGGGCCGCGGGCGACGACGACCGTGGTGAGGCGGTTCCACGCGCTCCAGGCGGGCCCGGGATCGGCCGCGCTCACGTCGGGGTCTCGCGTGCCGCCGGCGGGGCCTGCGCGCGCATGTACCACGCGGAGGCGATGATGCAGACCAGCCCGAGGACGCCGGCCGAGGCGATCCGCCAGGTCACGTCGACGTTGGTGAGGTCGAGTGCGAGCACTTTGAAGATCGTCACGCCGAACAGGATCAGCCCGAGGTGCCGCAGCAGCGCGACCGGCCGGCGCAGGCCGATTCCGAACAGCGCGGCGGCGTACACGGTCCACGCGAGCGAGACCGCGACTTGGGCGTGACTCGGAACGCCGTTGTCCCAATGCGGTCCGCCGAGCACGTCGAGCAGAACGCGCGAGATCCCGGCGATCGCGACGACGTGCACGACCACGGTCGCAAGTGCGCGGAGATTCCGTGCGTTCGTCAACGAGCCGACCTGCGTGCGCACGAACGCGAGCGCCGCGATCGTGATGACGAACGAGAGCGCGAGCGCGCTGAACGCCGTGTTCGCCGGCGGGAGCGCGAAGGCGTCGCCGACGACCCACAACGCCGACACGCCCAGGAGCACGGCTCCGGCCGTCGCGGCGAAGCGATCGTTCCGGCTCGCGCCGACGACGGCCAGCAGGGCGCCTTCGACGGCGAACGCGTCGAGCAGCGCCGTCTGGTGCAGCAGCGCCGGCAGCGCGAGGGTCGCGGCGGCGACGCCGAGGTACGCGAACGTCGTCGTCAGCGCGCGGACGGGGACGATCCGCGCGGCGAGCAGCAGCGCCGCAGCGATGACGAGGTACGCTTCGCCGAGCGCCGTCTGCCGGCTGAAGTAGATCGCGAAGAGCGCGAACAGCATCGTGACGTAGAAGAAGAAGTTGAGCCCGAGCAGCACGTTGCGGAACGGGGGCGCCTGCGCGTCACGCGCGGCGCCGGCCGCCAGCGCGGTCGTGAACAGCGCGAAGAACGCGGTCACGGTCGTCGCCGCGGCGGCGAGCGGCCACACCCGGCCGTCCGGCAGGAACGCCGGCAGGTAGAGCATCGTCGCGCCGAACGCCGCGCCCTCGACCACGCGGAACCGTGCGCGCACGCCGAGCGCGGCGAACCCGCCGCCGAGCACCAGCAGATACGCGGCGAGCACGGTGCGCTCGGGGCTGTCGGAGCTCAGTAGCAGCGGGGTCAGGAAACCGCCGGCGAGGCCCATCAGCGCGACACGCTCGGAACGGCGCGAGGCGGCGAGCGCGGCCAGTACGCCCGTCACGGCGATCATCGCGACGAACGCCGCGGTGCGTGAGATGTGCAACTGCGGATAGACCGCGACGGCGGCCCACAGCGAGAGGTACAGAATCCCCGCGCCGAGCCCGAGGAACGTCTCCGCCAGCACGGCGCCCCCCGGCTTGCGCCGCCGCGCCCCTTCGGCGATCAGCGCCGACCCGGCGACCAGCCCGAGGACGATGCGCTCGGCCGGGCCGATCCAGCCGCGCGTGAAGGCGAGGTTCAAGAAGAACGCGACGCCGAGCAGAACGAGGAACATCCCCGCGATCTGCAGCCCGCGGCCGGCGAGGAAGCCTTCGAGCGAGGGTCCGCGCCGCGGCGCCTCGCCGGTGGAGCTGATCGGCGGCGGCGGCCGGCGCACCGGCAGCGGCGGCGGGGGTGCCGGGACGGCCTGCGCGGGCGCCACGGCCGGTCCGACGGGTTGCGGCAGCCAGGTGAGCGCGGTGAGGTCGGCGCGGAGGGCTGCGGCCTCGCGCTCGAGGCGTTGCAGGCGCTGGTCGAGCGCCTCGTACGGTCCGTGTTCCATGGTCCTCCGAGCGTAGCGCAGCGAGAACTCCGGCGCGTCGGTAGTTCTACGGACGAGGCGGAACGGTGTTCGTTCGCGCGAAACGCGCCGAGTGCGTCTTTTCGCGCGCGAAGCGTTTCTCCCCGACGGCTGGGCGCCCGACGTCACGTTCGACGTCGCCCCGGACGGAACGATCGCGGCGGTCGCCACCGCGACCCGGCAGGCCGGTTCCGAGCTCCTGGACGGTCCGGTCGTGCCGGGGATGGCGAACCTTCACTCGCACGCGTTTCAGCGCGCGATGGCGGGCCGCGCCGAACGGCGCGCCGCGGACGGCGACGACTTCTGGGGCTGGCGCGAGACGATGTACCGGTTGGCCGAGACGCTCGACCCGGACTCGCTGCGGGCGATCGCGGGCGAAGCGTACCGCGCGATGCTCGCTGCCGGGTACACCGCGGTCGCCGAGTTCCACTACCTGCACCGCGATCCGCGCGGCGCATGGTACGCCGAGAAGGCGGCGATGGCGCGCGCGCTCGTCGCGGCGGCCCGCGACGCCGGGATCGCGATCTGCCTGCTGCCGGCGCTGTACGCGCACGGCGACGCCGGTGGCGGGCCGCTGCGTGCGCGCCAGCGCCGTTTCGCAGCCGACGCCGGCGACGTGCTGGAGATTGCGAGCGCGGTGCGCCGTGACCACGCCGAGGATCCCGACGTCGTCGTCGGCGCGTGCGCGCATTCTCTGCGCGCCGCCGCGCCGGACGAGCTGCGCGCGCTGATCGCCGGCGCACCGCCGAACGTTCCCGTCCACCTGCACGCCGCCGAGCAGACGCGCGAGGTCGAGTCGGTGACCGCGGCGCTCGGCGCCCCGCCGGTCGCGTGGCTGCTGGCAAACTTTGCGGTCGACAAGCGCTGGTGTCTCGTGCACGCGACGCACCTCGGCGACGCCGAGCGCGACGCGCTCGCGCGCAGCGGCGCGGTCGCCGGGCTGTGTCCCACCACCGAAGCAAACCTCGGCGACGGCCTGTTCCCGCTGGCGCCGTTTCTCGCGGCCGGCGGCACCTTCGGGATCGGTTCCGACAGCAACGTCTCGATCTCGCCGGTCGAAGAGCTGCGCTGGCTGGAGTACGGCCAGCGGCTCGTCACGCGCCGCCGCACCGTCGCGGCGCGCAACGCCGGCGAGTCGACCGGCGAGCTGCTGTACGCGCAGGCCGCGCGCGGCGGCGCGCAGGCGTGCGGGCTGCGCGCCGGTGCGCTCGCGCCGGGTTATCGCGCCGACCTGCTCGTGCTCGACGCGCGCACCGGCCCGCTCGCCGCCGCGCGGCCGGAGGACCTGCTCGACCGCTACGTGTTCGCGACCGACCGCGCCGCGCCGCGGCACGTGATGGTGCGCGGGCGCTGGCGCGTTCGCGACGGAGAGAACGCGCCATAGACCCGTTTTTCCGCGGCGTCGCGATCGGGTTCGCCGTCGCCGCGCCGGTCGGTCCGATCGGCGTCCTCTGCATTCGCCGCACGATCGCGGCCGGGACAAAGCCGGCGAAAAGACCGTCGGCGACTGGCGCGCGGACTTCTTCAGAGCCTCCCTAGTTGGGCGGCAGCAGAACGTGCCATGCCGTGAGCCCCTGGTACGCAGCGGCGAGCGCGAACGCCGGCGCGACGTCGCCGCCGAGCGCGATCAGCTGCATCCCGAGCGGCATCACCTCAGGCCCGTAGCCGATCGGAACGGCGACGACCGGGAGGCCGAACGCACTCGCGGGCGTGACGAACGGGATCGTCTCGTCGCGGAACGAGGCCGGTGCCGGTGCGATCGGCGCTTCGCGCCCGGCCGACAACGCGATCGCGACCTCGTATCCGTCGAGTGCGGCGGTCCAGGTCGAGCGTGCGAACCCGATCGTCTCGCGTGCCGCGGCCTCTTCAGCCTCGCCGACGCCGAGCGCGAACTCGACCCGCGCGCGCACGTCAGCGCCGTACTCCTCACGATGCGCTGCGTAGAGCGGGGCGTGCACGCGCGCGGCGGCGCGCTGCTGCACGGTCGCGACGGCGCGCACGAGCGCATCGTCCCACCAGGTCACGTCGTCGACGACGACCCCGGCCGAGCGGAGCGTGTCGGTGGCCGCGTCGAGCGCGGCGCTGACCTTCGGGTCGACCCGATCCCAGACCCCGCCGCGCAGGCGGCAGGCGCGGCGCACGGTGACGCTGCGGACCGGCTCGCCGGCGAGGACTTCGTACGCGCGCTGGACGGTCGCGACGGCGCGCGCCATCGGGCCGACCGTGTCGAGACCGATCGCGAGCGGGAAGATGCCGTCGATCGGCAGCGCGCCGGTCGCAGGCCGGACGCCGCTGATCCCGTTCAGCGCGGCCGGGATCCGAATCGAGCCGAGCGTGTCCGTGCCGAGCGCGATCTCGCAGAGCTGCGCCGAGACCGCCGCGGCGGAGCCGCCGCTCGAACCGCCGGCGATCCGCCGCTCGTCGCGCGGGTTCGCGGTGCGGCCGAAGTGCGGGTTCTCGGTCGTCACGCCCCACGCGAACTCGTGGGTGTTCGTCTTCCCGAGGACGAGCGCACCCGCCACGCGGAGCGCGGCGACGACCGGCGCGTCGACCGTGGGATCGCGGCGGAAGAACGAGGAACCCGCGCGGGTCGGGAGCCCGGCGACGTCGATGATATCCTTCACGCCGAGCGTGACGCCGTGCAGCGGGCCGCGCTCCGCGGGCGGGATCGCGTCGAGCCGGGCCGCGTCGCGCAGCACGGCGGCTTCGTCGACGGCGACGAAACAGTGTAGCCGGTTCCGGCTCTCTCGAATCCAGCCGAGGTGTTTGGTCGCGCGCTGCGTCACCGTCAGCTCGCTCACGGCCGTTCCGCCTTCGCGGCAGCTGCGAGCAGTGCGTCGGCGAGCTCGTCGAAGTCCTTCACCACCAGATCGGGCTGGTGCGGCGTCTTGCCGAACGGGCGGCCGCGGCGGTCGATGAACGCGGTGCGCATCCCGAACGCTTTCGCGCCGATGCAATCGAAGGCATGGTTCGCGACGAACAGGACCGCGGACGGAGCAGCACCGGCGATCTCCGCGGCTTTCCGGTAGGTCGCGACGTGCGGCTTGAACGCGTTCGCTTCGGCGACCGAGATCACGCGGTCGAAGGGGACCTTTGCGTACGCGATGCCTGTCGCCAGCATGTCGGGGTCACCGTTCGAAAGGATCACCAGCTCGAAGGTGCCGCGCAGCCGGTCGAGCGCGGCCGCGACCTCCGGGAACGGGTGCAAGCGCGTGATCGCGTCGACGAGCCCGTGTACCTCTTCGTCGGTATGCGCGATGCCGGCCCGTTCGAGCGTGTAGTCGACGGCGCGGAAGCCGATCTCGCGGTACGGCGTGTGCTCGCGATGCAGCAGCGCGTCGATCATCGAGTTCTCGAAGTGCGTCCGCCGCCACCAGGTGACGACCGATCCGGGCTTGCCCTTGTAGCCCTTGGATTTGAGGTACGGTGCGATCGTCTCGGTCAGCCCGCCCTGCATGTCGACGACGGTTCCGTAGAAGTCGAACATGAGGACCTTGACACCGGAGAGATCGGTAGCCGTCCCGCTCACGGCGCCGGCGCCGGGTGGAGCTTGCGCTCGAGAAAGTCGAGGCTCGTGCGCGTCCGGTGCAGCAGGTTCGCCTGCGTCCAGCCGGCACGGTGGCGCAGCCCGGGATAGAGCATCGTCTCGAACGGCGTCGAGCGCGCCTGCAGCGCCGCCATCAGCCGGGTCGAGTTGTCGAAGGTGACGTTGTCGTCGGCCATGCCGTGCATCAGCAGCAGCGCGCCGGGCGCCATGCGGTCGAGCCGCGCGGTCACCTCCGATGCGGCGTAGCCGGCCGCGTTCTCTTGCGGCGTCCCCATGAAGCGCTCGGTGTAGTAGGTGTCGTACAACCGCCAATCGGTGGGCGGCGCGATCGCGACGCCGGCCGCGAACGGCGAGGCCGGTGCGGTCAGCAGCATCAGCGTCATGTAGCCGCCGTACGACCCGCCGCTGACGGCGATGCGCGCCGGATCGACGTACGGCAGCGTCTTCAAGTAGCGCACGCCCTCGAGCTGATCGGCGACTTCGTCCGTTCCGAGCTTACGGTCGATCGCGGTCTTGAACGCGACCGAACGGTTCGGCGTCCCGCGGTTGTCGAGCGCGAACAGAATGAACCCGGCTTCGAGGTACAGCTGATCGGACGGGGAGTTCCACACCTTGCGCACCGTCTCGCCGCCGGGACCGCCGTAGACTTCGACGAGCACCGGATAGCGTTTTGCGGGATCGAAGCCCGGCGGCGTGCGGAGCGACCACCACAGCTTTTCGCCGTCGGCCGCGCCGATCGTGCCGAACGCCGGGACGCGCAGGCGAGCCGCGTATGGAAAGAACGGATGGCCGGGCGCGAGCGCGTTCTCCTCGATCCAGCGCACCAGCGTACCGTCGGCCCGGTAGAAGCCGGTGCGCGGCGGCGTGCTCGGATCCTGATAGGTACCGGCGAACGCACCGCCGGCTTTGGCGACGGTCACCGTCCACCAGCCGCCGGCGGCGGTCAGCGCCTGCGGCTCGGCCGGTGCGCGGTACGAGACCTGGTACAGCCGCCGTTCGACCGGCGTCTCTTTGTTCGCGGTGAACAGCACGACGCCGCGAGCTTCGTCGACGCCGGCGACGGCGTCGACCGGCCACTCGCCCTGCGTGACTCGCCGGATCAGCGCGCCGGACGCATCGTGCAGCGAAAGGTGCCGGTAGCCCGTGCGCTCCGACGACCACAGGAACGAACCGTCTTTCAACGGACGGAAGTCGTTCGAGAGCTCGACCCAATGCGGGCTCGTCTCGGTCAGGATTACGCGCGCGGCGCCGGTCGCGGGGTCCGCGGCGAGCAGGTCGAGACGGCGCTGGTCGCGGCTGACGCGCTGCGCGTAGAGCGTCTTGCCGTCCGGCGACCAGTCGACGCGCGCGAAATAGACGTCGCGGTTCGTGCCGAGATCGACGCGGATCGTCTTCTTGGTCGCGAGATCGGCGACGTGCAGGCTCACCACCGCGTTCGGCCGTCCGGTACGCGGATAGCGCTGGCGCACGATCGTCGCGCCGGTCACGCCGACGTCGAGCCGCTCGACGACGTCGACGCCGCGCTGGTCGACGTGCGTGAGCGCGATGCGCCGCTCGTCCGGCGACCACCAGTAACCGGTCTCGCGCCCCATCTCTTCCTGCGCGACGAACTCCGCCGTCGCCCAGCTCTCGAGCTCGGTCCCGCCGGTCGTGATCGCGCGCTCGGCGCCGCCCGCCGCCGGTACGAGATAGAGGTTGTCGCCGCGCAGGTAGGAGACGAAGCGGCCCTGCGGCGAGATCTTGGCGTCGATGTGGTCGCCGCCGCCGTGCGTCAGCGGTGCGATCGCTCCGCCGGCGCGCGTGTAGAGCCAGAGCTCGCCTTCGACCGGCGCGAGGATGAAACGCCCCTGTTCGTCCCACGCATAGTCGACGACCCCGTGGCTCTGCACGCCCTGGCGTTCGCGGCGGCTCTTCTCGGCCTCGGAGAGGACCCGGCCTTTCGGGATCAGCGCGCGCCCGTCGATCAGCATCCGCGGCGTCCCGCCGCCGGCGTCGGCGCCCCACAGATCGGTCATGCGCGGATCGTCGGGCTTCGCTTTGAGGTACGTGATCATCGTGCCGTCGGGCGAGAGGCCGACGCCGCGGGCGTGCGGGCCGGAGAGATCGGGCGCCGCGTAGACGCGTTCGGGGGTCAGTTTTTCAGGCTGCACGAGCCCGAGCACGACGCTCGCCGCCGCCGCGACGGCGAGCCAGCTCACCACGTGCAGAAGGGATGATCGACGCTCGGCGCGGCCGGACCTTGGACGTGGGTCGCAATCGGAGCGAACGTCGGCGGCGCGTTCGTCGGCGGCTGCGGCAGTGTCGCGCTGCACACGCGGTTCAACTGTTCGTTCAGCAGATGGCCGATCGCATCGTCGGCGGCGCGGACGGCTTGCGTCTCGGGCGCGGTTTGCCCGCCGATCGTCGAGCCGAGCCCGTTCCCCGCGAACGCGCCCAGCACGTTCCCTTGCAGCCCCGCCGTTCCGGACGGGTTGAGGATGCTCGACTGCTGGACTTGCACCGAGCTGCGCTCGCCGCCCGGCGGGATCGGCGCCACGGTCGGAAAGACGCTAGTGGTCGTCGTCTGGTACGTGCGCTGCGGCGAGAAGGCGAGGTACACCGACGTCAGCACGGCGAGCGGGAAGAACTCGATCTGCGAGCGGCCGAACTTTCCGGACTGCGCGTACGACGCCCACACGACCGACGTTTCGCCGTCGGCCCCGGCGGACTCCGGCGCGGTCGCTGCCGCCGGGGCCCCGGCTGCCGGCGAGGGTTGGCGGCACTCGGCGACCATGACGCTCAGCGTCACGTCGGTCGTCGAGCGGAGGAGCGCGATGTAGTTGTCCGAGGAATTCGCGCTCGAGGGCGGCAGCACGATGAACGCGCCGCGCGTGTGCACGGAATCGCGCCGGCACTGATCGAGATAGTCGGCGAGCGACCACTGACCCATCGGCACGATCCACGCATCGCTGCGCACCGGCCCGTCGTTGTGCTTCCCGTTCTCCCGCAGCCGGCTCGCCATGAGCGCGGCGATCTTCCCGCTGATCGCCGGGTCGCCGATCGCCATCGTGAACACGACCGGATGCTCGAACTTGATGAGCGGTCGCAGCGTCTCGGCGGGCTTCGCGTCGGGCGCCGCACCGGCGGAGCGCGTGCCGGCGAGGCCGGCGAAGAGCGCCAACACACCGACGAGGACGGAGATCGACCGTATCGGCATATGGTGAAACATCGCCTCACTCCAAACATGCGGGGCGCGGACGCTTCGTTCGCCTCACGAGCGACCCCTTCGGGTGCGCGCGACGACGTGTCCCGGTGAAGGCGTGGTTCGCACCTGCCGCGTAGTCCGGGATCGTGCAGAGATCGATTCGATCCGCCATGGGCGCAACCGCGGTGCTCGCCGTCCTCGCCGGGCTCGCGGCCGCGGCGCTCCCCCTACGCAGCGGCGCCGCGGGCGCCGTAAATTACCACCTGGCGCACAAGGTCGTGCTGGGCGGCGAAGGCGGATGGGATTACCTCACCTACGATCCGGCCGCGAGAAGACTGTTCATCTCGCGCGGTACGCGCGTCATGGTCGTCGATCCGGCGGCCGGTACCATCGCCGGCGAGATTCCGGATACGCCCGGCGTGCACGGCATCGCGCTCGCGCAAGACCTCGGCAAGGGCTTCACGAGCAACGGCCGCGACAACAGCGTCTCGGTGTTCGATCTCAAGACGCTCAAGACGACCGGCAAGATTTCTATCGATGCAAAGAATCCCGACGCGATCATCTACGACCCCGCGTCCAAGCGCATCTTCACCGGCAACGGCGGCAGCGCGAACGTCACCACGATCGACGCGGCGACCAACGCCGTGGTGGGGAACGTCGCGCTGCCGGGCCGGCCGGAGTTCGCCGCCGCGGGTAACGGGATGGTGTACTTCAACGTCGAGGACAAGAACGAGATCGTCGCGATCGACGCTCGCAAGAACGCGATCGTCAGCACCTGGCCGCTTGGCACCTGCGATGGTCCGTCGGGCTTGTCCATGGACGTCGCGCATCACCGGCTGTTCTCGGGCTGCGGTAACAAGGTGATGGTGGTCGTGAACAGCGACACCGGCGCGATCGTGGCGACGCTGCCGATCGGGCAAGGGACGGACGCGACGGCGTTCGATCCCGGCGTTCAGCTCGCGTTCAGCTCGAACGGTGACGGCACGCTCACCGTTGCGCACGAGGATTCGCCCGGCGCGTTCGCCGTCGTGCAAAACGCCGCCACGCAAGCCGGAGCGCGTACGCTCGCGCTCGATACCAACACCCACGACGTCTATCTCGCTGCGGCGGAGTTCACGCTCGGCACGCCGGCGCCCGGCCAAACTCGACCGTCGCGCACGATGGTCCCGGGAACCTTCACGCTGCTCGTCATGAGCAATCGCCCCTAGCGACGCCAGGTCGTGCCGTTGGCGAACTTGACGGAGTCGACGAAGCAGTCGTTCTGCTCGGAGCGGTACCCGAAGAGCCCGCCGTTCACCGTGCGCCGCAGGTGCCGGCTGTACTCGACGCCGGGCGCAAAGGGTCCGGTAAGGTCGAACGTCGCGCGCTTTTCGTGCCGGCCGTAGCGGGCGCTCAGGCCGATGCGTTCGATCGTCATCGAGGTCTCGTTGCGGAAGGTGACGTCGTAGGTTGCGATCTCCATGAGCTCGACGCTTGCCACGCCCCCGCTGCAGCGCGAGATCGTGACGGAGGAGGGCGGGGTCGCCGGCGCGGCGAGCGCGAGAGACGCCTGTGTGGAGAGCGCCGCTGCGAGGAGCGTCGATCCCAGGATGCGAGCGTTCACGGTTGTGCTCCGAGCGCGCGGAGTCCGGCCCGAGCCGGTTCGCGCTGGATGAGATCCGGGCAGTCGCGTACCGCGAGCCGGTACAGCCGTGCGGCGTCGTCTTTCGCGCCTTGCAGCGCGTCGTACTCGGCGGTGTAGTAGTTCGCGATGCAGACTTGAAAGCGGTCCGTCACCGGGTTCGGATCGTGCGCGGCCGCGAGCGCTGCGGCCGGCGTGCTCTGGCCGAGGAAGAGCCGCACGACCGGCGCAGGCCACGCCTTGGCGTCGAGCCGCTTTGCGTTCTCGGCGAGGCGGCTCGGAGTATGCCCTCTGCGGTCGGCGAGTTCCAGGAGCAGCACGGCGTAGGGGTTTGTCGGCGTCAGCTCGACGCCTTTCTCGAAATCGGCGCGTGCGCGCGGCAGCGGGCCGGTATAGAGGTAGGCGATCCCGCGCACGACGTACGCGAACGTCTCGCCCGGCGCGACCCGCACCGATTCCTCGAAATCCGCGAGCGCTTTGTCGGGCTGGTCCTTCGCGCTGTAGGCGAGCCCGCGGTTGTCGCGCACGGAGGCGACGGCGGGCGCGATGCGCAGCGAGGCGTCGTAGTCTGCGATCGCACGATCGAGGTCGTTCTTCCGGCTGTACGCGAGCCCGCGGTTGGCGTACGCATCGGCCATCGTCGGGACGAGCTGCAGCGCGCCGGTGTAGTCGGCGATCGCCGGGTCGACCTCGCCCTTGGCGCTGTACGCCAAGCCGCGGTTGAAGAAGGCGTCGGACATGCGCGGATCGAGCCGCAAGGCCACCGTGTTGTCGGCGATCGAGCGATCGTAATCGCGGAGGTTCGAGTACGTGATCGCGCGGTTGTAGTAGAAGTCCGCGTCCGCCGGATTCAGCCGGATCGCCTGCGCGTAGTCCGCGAGCGCGCGATCGTACCGGCCCAGCTCGTCGTAGACGTCGCCGCGATCGCTGTAGGCGTCGGCGAAGGCCGGGTCGAGCCGGATCGCCTCGTCGAGGTCGGCGAGCGAGCGCGGGTAGTCATTCTTACCGTAGTAGCTGTTGGCACGGTTGTAGTACGTGACCGCGTCGCGGGGGTTCAGCCGCAGCGCCTCGTTGAAGAGCTCGATCGCGCGATCGTGCTCGTCGTTGTCGTCGTACAGCACGCCGCGATTGTTCAGAGCGGCGGAAAGGCGCTCGGGATCGCCGCTCGCCCGCGCCGCGGCCAACTGCGCATCGTAGAGCGTCCGCGCGTCGGTCGCCGTCGCGAACGACTTGGTGTACGTCGGTGCGTCGGCGGCGAACGAGACGCTCGAGCCTCCCGCGGGGGTGACCACGTCGACCGAGCGCACCACCGGTAACCGCGCCGTCGCGGCTGCACCGCCGCCTTTGTCGGCGCCGTCAACCGCCGTGCGGCCGCCACGCTTCGCGACGCCGATCTGCAACCGCGCGGCGTGCGCGACGTCGATCGTGCCGCGTGCGCACGCGAAGGTCACCTTGCGCCCGGCGGTGCTGACCGAGAACACGGTGCCGCGCGCGGAGGCGGTGAACGCGTGGCCGTACTTCACCTGAAAGAAGTCGAGCGCACCGTGCACGACCGAGAACAGCGCGCTTCCGTGCTGGACGCTCGACCGCTCGCCCGTCCCGGTCTCGACCAGGGTGAAGCTCGTGTCCGGCCGGAGCGTCGTCGTGCTCTTGGCGCCGGTCGACGCGATCACGACGGTGACGCGGAGCGGGACGTCGATGCGCGCGCCGTCGGGCAGCGTCTGGTGAACGGTCAATGCGGCGGGACGCGCGTTCGGTAAGGTCACGGTGGCCGGGGCGCTCGCACCGGGCTGGCTCCGGATCTCGACCACGACGTGTTGCCGAACCGGTGCCGCGGCGCGAGCGGATCCGGGTGGAAGGAGTAGCGCGGTGAGCGTTAGCCCGAGGGCGGCGGACGCGATCGAGGATCGCACGGATGACCTCCCGGCACGGCGGATTGCGCCCGGCACGCAAGGCCGAAGAAGCCTGGTTCTCGGCCCGGGCCCGATCTTCCGGCAACGATCCGGCGTGCGCCGCGGCGGCGTAGTACGGTCATGCAACACGTTTTCTCGATCATCGCCGCCGCGGCGGCACTGTCGGCGCCGCAGACCGGCATCGTCCAAAATGCGCCCGTCGCGATCAGCACCTGCGCCGTGAGCGAGCTGGTCAACCCTGCCATCTTGGCCGAGTACGGTCCGCCGATCGCGACCCGCATGGTGCAGCTCAGCTTCGTGAACACCGACGACGCGGTCGCGACCGAAGTGACGTTCGACCTGTCACACGACGGAGCGCATTCGACGGTGACCGACCGCGGCCGCTTCAGCAAGGGCGTTCCGATCGAACGGCTCTTCGACGGTTTGGGGAGCACCGACGGCGGCGGCGTCGCAGCGTGCGCCGTGGTGTCGGTCACGTTCGCCGACGGGCACCGCTGGACTGCACCGGCCGGAGAAGCGGGGAATAGCGCGACGCTGCGTTAGCGTCACGTCGTTCTTGGGTGGCGCCGCGCCCGCGCGAACCGATCGTGCCGGCAGCGGCGTATCCCGGTTGCAGTGCTCATTCAAACAACGTTCTCACGCGTGCCGGTCCGCACGCTGTTCACGGCGATCGTTGCCGTCGTGCTGTTCGCCCGATCGCCGGCCGGTGCGCAGTCACCGCCGCCGTCTCAGCCGTCGCCGGTACCGTCCGCGCAACCGGTTGCAGATGCGCAACCGTCGCCGCGACCGCTTTCGCTGCGCGGCTCGTTCCGGGCGTATGATTTCACCCGGCAGAACGCCAGCACGGGGATCGGCGGTGCCGGCCAAGTGAACCAGCAGTCGATCGAGCTGGGTCTCGCGTTGCACGCCGACTATCGCTTCGCGAATACTCCGTTTTCCGTCGGCGCATCGTACTTGGTGGCGTGGACGTCGAACGACAAGCGTCTGGTCGTGTACGTCACGCAGTCGTACCTCGAGTGCGGGCCGATCCGAATACGTCCGCGGCGGCGTATCCCTTGCGGTGCACCGTTCTAGGAGAACCCTTGTGAAACCAGTCTTCCAGGCCGCCGCGGCGGCGATGCTCGTCGCACTCGGCGCACAGTACACGGTCGTCGACGAACAAGGGCGCGTCGTCGGAACGCTCGTTACGGATACGGCGCCGGCATCGCAGATGCGCGTCATCGGCGTTACCAACACCACGCGCGGCAAGGTGCCTGCGCAGCCGGATCGCCAGGCCGACCGGACGTTTCGGCCCGACTACTCGCGAGCGCTGACGGTCGAGCAGCAAACGCGCGCATGGCAGAACGAACGCGACCGCATCAATCCGCCAATCGTTACCGGAGGGGGCTAACACGATGGTACCGTTCTTCAGCACGGCGGCGATGGTCATCGCCACGGTCACGGCGCCGACCGCGCCCGCGTCGACCGACGCAACTCACGCCGCCCCGGCACCCGTGCATCGCGAACGAGGTGCGCGAACGGGCTGGCGAACGTCGTCACGCTCGGCCTCTCGAGCTCGCACGTGAGCCTGCCGGGGAAGATCGGGCGGCTGTCCGTACGACTCGCTGAACCGGGGATGGCCGCGGCGGCAACTGACCGAAAAGCCAGCGCATGCACATCAAGCGCACGCAGACGCATAACGTCTGGGACCGCTCCATCGCGCCCGTCGTCCGTATTGCGCCCGGCGACGTGCTCGTCGTCGAGCTCGAAAACGCTTCCGGCGGCCAGTTGCGCGCCGATTCCAACGCGAGCGTCCTCGCGACGCTGGACTTCGCCCGCATCAATCCGGTCACGGGCCCGATCTTCGTCGAAGGCGCGCGGCCGGGTGACGCGCTCGTCGTCGAGATCCTGGAGCTCGACGTCGAGGGCTGGGGCTGGACCGCGAACATTCCGGGGTTCGGCCTGCTGGCCGACCGCTTCGCGGAGCCGGCGCTGCGCATCTCGCGCATCGCGGACGGTCGCGTGGAGCTGTTCACGGGGATGCAGCTCCCGAGTGTTCCGATGATCGGCACGATCGGCGTCGCGCCGGCCGAGGCCGGAGCGTTCTCGGTGATTCCGCCGACGCGCAACGGCGGGAACATGGACATTCGCCATGCCGGCGCGGGCGCGACAATGCTCTTTCCGGTCGCCGTCGAGGGTGCGCTGCTCTCGCTCGGCGACGGCCACGCCGCGCAGGGCGACGGCGAAGTCTGCGGCACGGCGATCGAAACGGCGGCCGTCGCGAAGCTGCGCATCACCCTCGAACGCGATCGCCCGCTCGCCGCGCCGATCCTCGTGACCGACGCGCGGGCGCACCGCACGGGGCGCGCGCTGGCGACGACCGGGATCGGCCCCGATCTGCTCGGGGCGGCACGCGATGCGACGAACGCGATGATCGCCGAGATCGTTCGCCGCACCACGCTCTCCGAGATCGACGCCTACCTGCTGGCGAGCGTCGCGGCCGATTTGAAGATCAGCGAGGTCGTCGACGTTCCGAACTGGGTCGTCTCGCTGCACATCGACGCTTCGCTGCTCGCGTGATTGCCGACACGCCCTTACGGCGCGCGCTCGGCCTGTTCGAAACCGCCGGCGTCTCGGTGGCGATGATGGCGCCGACGGCCGCGATGGCGCTCAACGGCGCGCTCGCGGCATCGTACGCGCATGCGGCGGTCCCGCTCGCCTTCGTGCTGGCGTTCGCGATCATCGGCTGCGTCGCGTTCGCGTTCGTGACGTTCGCCCGCGTGTACGCGAGCCCGGCGTCGGTCGGCGAGTTCAACGCGCGCGGTCTCGGGCTGTTCGCGGGACGGCTGTCCGGCTGGGCGCTGCTGCTGGTCTACGTCCTGTTCACCGCAGGCTCGGCCGCCGAATTCGGCGCGTTCGCCGCCGCAGCGTGCGCCTTCGCCGGGGTGTCGGTCGGGTGGGTGCCGCTCGCGCTCGCGTGTTTGGCGGTGGCCGCGTATGTCGGAACGCGGCCGGCGCGCACGTCATCACGGGCGATGCTCGTGGTCGAGGGAGTGTCGGTCGCCGCTGTCGTCGCGCTGTGCATCGCGATCGTCGTGCGCGGCGGCGCGCACGGCAACACGCTCGCGCCGTTCTTCCCGAACGGAGCGTCCGCCGGAGGACTCGGCCTGGCGACCGTGTTCGCGCTCCTGTCGTTCGCCGGCTTCGAAGGGGCTGCCGTACTCGGCGCCGAGTCCCTCGAGCCAACCCGCACGATCCCGCGCGCGCTCATCGCGAGCGTCGCGCTGGCCGGGGTTCTCTACGTGTTCGTGGCATACGCGCAGACGATCGGTTTCGGGATCGACGCCGCCGGCAGCGCGGCGTTCGCCGCGTCGGCCTCGCCGCTCGGCGATTTGGCGGCGCGCTACGCGAACGCGGCCGCCGCCGCGCTCGTCATGGGCGGTGCCGCGATTTCGGCCCTTGCGGCGACGCTCGCCGCTGCGACCGGAGCCAGCCGCCTCCTGTTCAGCTCGGCACGCGACGGCGTCGTGCCGGCGCCGCTCGGCCGGGTCGATGCGAAGAGTGGAACGCCGGTGATCGCCTACGTCGCCGTGATCGCGATCAGCGCGGCGATCGTGACGGGGTTCGCGCTCGCGCGCGCGAGCGGAACCGACGCGTTCGCGGCCTGCGGCACGATCGGCGTGCTGGCACTCCTGCCGATCTACGGCAGCGTGCAGGTGGCCGCCCTGCGCCTGTTCGCGGGTCGCTGGAACCTCGCGCAGCGATTCGTGCCGGCGATCGCGCTGGTGTCGCTCGCCGCCACGTTCGGCGCCAACGTCGTGCCGAGTGCGGGCGGAGCGCCGCCACTCTATTGCGGTCTCGTTGCAGCATGGCTCGTCCTCGGGGCATGGATCGTTCGTCCCCGAGCGTGACGCGCTTCGCGCTACGCGCGTTTTCGGGTTGCGAGATAGTCGCGTACCGATCGTTCTGGTGCGCGGGCGAGCCACGCTTCCAGGATGAGCCGCTTCAGGCTGTTGGCCGATATCTTGTCGAGCTGCACGAGGATCGCCGGATAGCCGTCGAAGTGCGGAATCGTAAACAGCGCGACTGAATCACTCCGCAACAGTGCTTCTTTCATCTCGAGATCGGCGGTGCGCACGCCGAGGATCGCACCCTTCGGAGCCGCGTCGCCGAGCGCGGCGAGATCGGTCTGGCGGAGCGGCCGCTCCCAGACGAAGAACTTCTTGTTGACGAGCCACGCGGCGCTGCCGCGCGAGGTCTCCTCCGTCACGCCGGAAAGCGCAAGCGCGTACCGCCGGACCTGATCCCACGTCGCCACCGTCAGAGCCCGCGCGCCATGAACGCGGCGCACAGCGGGATGAAGAGGAAGAGCGCGATCTGCAGCCACAGCAGCGCGCGCAGCCGCACGTACTCGGCAGTGTCGAGCACGATCGACCCGTCGGGGAGTTGGCGGCGGCTCCAGCGGAGGAACGCGACCGTCGGCACGATCGAGATGAGCCCGACGGCGGCGAAGAGCGCCATCTTCGTCCAGAACACGGGGTTGTGCGTGTAGAACGCCGTGCCTTTCAGGCCGAGGTTCAGCCGTGCGAGGCCGGTGACGATCACGAGCACCGCCGCGATCCCATAGCCGCGGTCGAGCCAGCGAAGCCGCTGCACGAGGTCGGCCGGCAGGTTCTTGCGGAGCAGGAACAGCTCACCGGCGAGCACGCTCGCGAGCCCGAAGATCGCGATGAAGTGCGCGTACGCGAGCAGCGCGTCCCGAGTCAGCATGGAGCAGAAATTCCGTCTCCCGCCGCGACCGCCTTTTTGCTCCCGGAGCACGCTACAGGACGGGCAGACCGACCATGCTAAAGGTACGGAGCCGAAACCCGGAGGCTTCCATGAATCCATTCGTACGTCGTAGCGCCTTTCTCGCCGGGCTCTCCGCCGTCGGCGCGAACCTCGGTTTCCGCGCCGCGCCGTCTGACGCGCAGGCCGCGGGCCAGATTGACGTCCACATCCATCACGGTTCACCGGACTGGATCTCCGGGATGCCGCAAAGTGCGCTTCCCGCGGTGGTCGCATCTCTGAAGGACTGGCCGATTGCGAGGATGCTCGAGGAGATGGATCGCGCCGGTACCCAACTGGGGATGCTCTCGCTCACGGCGCCCGGCGTCTGGTTCGGGGATGCCACGCAAGCGCGACGGCTTGCGCGCGTATCGAATGAGTACTTTGCGCGGCTCGTCGCCGATCATCCAAAGCGCTTCGGCTTCTTTGCTGCCCTGCCGCTTCCCGATGTCGAGGGAAGTCTGCAAGAGATTGCGTACGGGTTGGACACGCTCAAGGCCGACGGAATCGAGATCTTCACGAGCGGCGGCGGCAAGTATCTCGGCGATCCGCTCTTCGACCCGGTTTTCCAGGAACTGAACCGCCGCAAGGTCGTCGTCTTCGTTCATCCTCCTACCGCGCAGTGCTGCGTGAGTCTAGTCCCCGGTGTTCCCGACACCGTCATCGAGGCCCAAACCGATACGACCCGGGCGATCGCGGGGATGATTTTCGGTGGAGCCTCGCAGCGCTTTCCGGACGTGCGCATGATTTTCTGCCACGCCGGCGGCACGATGCCGGCCGTGAACGAGCGCTTGGCCCTCCTCGCGAAGACGCCGCGCTATCAGCAGTCGCTGCCGGCCGGCTTTCTCGCAGAGGCGGCAAAGTTCTACTACGACACCGCGACGACGTCGAATGTCATAACGATGACCGCCCTTCGCAACATCGTGCCTCCCTCCCACATCATGTTCGGAACGGATTTTCCGTTCCGCGGAATTGCGGATCAACGTCAAGCGCTCACGGCGTCCGGAGTCTTCACGGCGACCGAGCTCGACCGCGTGAACCGAGGCAACGCCGTCGCGCTGCTGCCGCGTGTTCGGACAATGGGGTAGAGGCGCAAACTCGCGGGTTCATCGCGAATCAGAAACGTCCATGAGCATTCGGCCGTGGCCGGCACGAGAGCGTGATCTCGGCGCATTGTTGGAGCGGGCGCGGACCGACGCATTGACGTACGCGCCGGCCGGGGTCTCGATGGGAGATCTCGCACCCGCCGGTTTGAAACGGCGTCACTGGACGACTCCGCTCGCGGGCGCGAACGCGTTCGAGTGTGCTGTAGAGGCGCTTCGCACGTGGGGCATGCACCGCGGCGCGGGGTTGCGCCTCGCTGCAGACGGCCCGATCGCAGTTGGTACCAATGTCGCGTTCAGCGCACCGCTGCCGATCGGATTCGTCGACGGAACGTGTCGCGTCGTGGTCGTCGTCGACGAGCCGAATCGGTACGGATTCGCCTACGGCACACTCTCCGTCCACCCCGAATGCGGGGAGGAGGCGTTCGTCGTGTGCCGAGACGACGACGGCAGTGTTCGTCTCGACATCGACGGCGTGTCGCGACCGGCGCATTCGCTGGCTCGGCTCGTCCCGCCGCTCGCCGACCTCCTGCAAGACCGCGGCGTCCGGCGCTATCTCGCCGCGATGCGAACGCTCACGCGCGATTAGGCGAGGCGTTAGGAAGTCGGGTCGGTCGTCGCGACGGTCGACGACTGGTCGCGCCAGCCTTTGAAGAGCGAGCCGAGCGTGCCGAGCACGCCGATCACCGCTCCGAGCAGTCCGCCGATCGCGGTCGTTTCTTCGGTCAACGACACGAGCGTCGTCGGTTTCGATACGCTGATCCGATCGAGCGGCACGGCGATCTGGTCGCCGATGAAGGTGAGACGCACGTCCAGCGGCTGCTCCCCGCTTCCGAACGTGACGAACCAACGCCAGACGCGTTCGTTCGGGCGCATCGTCTTCGCAGCCGCGAACGAGGTCACGACCTTCACGTCGTCCGGTCCGTACGTCGCCGCGACCGCCGGCATCCCGTTCGCCGGCGCATCGGGGCAAGAGATGCTCAGGTCGATCGGAACGTGATCGTCCGTGCGCGCGATCGATGGTGTCCACACCTTCGCGACGCATGGCGCCACGTTGTCGTGACCGCGCAGATCGAACGTCGTGAGCGACCGCAAGTGACCGATCTGCGTTGACGAAACGAGCGCCAGGCTGAACGCAACGATCCCGAGACCGGCGAGCGCCGCTCCGCGCCACGCATGCGTCGAAACCGTCATCGGACCGGAAGACGCGGCGGCCGCGCCGGCGCGTGCCGCCGCGAGGCGAAGCGCGTTGCGCCGCTCGCTCGCATCGACGATCACCGCCGCGCAGGCGGTCGAGACCGCAAGCAGCGCCCAGGCGACGACCGGGCCAACGACCTGACGGATCTCCGACCAATCGTTCGACGCGTGGACCTGCAGCACGATCCACGCGACGAACCCGAGGAACGCGATCGCGGCGATCAGCACGATGATGGAGAGGAGGCGCCGTACGCCGGCGCCGGTATCGGATCCGAGTCCCCGCAGAACGTTTCCGAGCATACTCGCCGGTCTTCGGACCACGCGCCTCCTCGCCTTTCCCACCCAGCCGGCGACAAGGAAAACCGTCGTAGCGTATGTTGCTAGGGATTGATGAGCGTCCCAGTCCAGTAGCCGACGCTCATGTTGCCCTAAGCCGGCCCGCCACCCCGTTTGCGCCGACGTACATGCCCTCGCAGGGGGCACAGCGGTGTACGAGCAGCATTTCGCGGAGACCGCATCTCGGAGATTCAGTTCCCGGATTCATTGCCGCCCGACGTGTTCGCGACACCGCGCCTGCCCTCACCGGGGCAAAGGTAGGGGATTCCCCACTATTGCCGCGCGGCACGACGCTCTAGCGTTGTAGCGGAGTCCTGTTTGTTCTCTTGATCGTCGTGCACCCACCCGAGGAATGCTATGCGCCCTTCCGTCATGTCCTTATGCTCGCTTGCCGCAGCGGGGGCACTGCTCGTGGCACTCGCTGCCGGGTGCAGCAGCGGTTCGTCGACGTTACCGCGGCCCGGAGCGACGGCGACCTCGACGCCGTCGCCCGCACCACTGCTCGCGTCGGCAACGGCGAGCATCACGGTCGGCACGTCCGCGGCGAGCGCGTCGCTGGGTCCGGTGCTGGGCGGCTACAGCAGCACGGTCGCCGTGCCTGCCGCGTCGAACGCGGCGTCGCTCACGCTCACGCTCGGTGCCACGCAGCCCGCGGGAACCCCCGCGGTGCAGACGGTGAAGCGCCGAACGCAAGCGATCGGTGGTACGGGAGTCACGCCAGTGGCGTTCCTGACGGTCCAGTCGACCGTGGCCGTGACGCTCGTCGCGACGACCGTCTTTTCGTTTACGCTGCCGGCGGGCGCACCGGCCCTGGGGCAAATCAGCGGCATTGCGCTGTACGATCCGACGGCGAGCCCGCAATCCGGTTGGACGACGTTCGATGGGCCGGGGACGGTGAGCGGGAATACGCTCGCATTCAGCGGGTCGAGCACGCTGCAGCTCAATGCCGGCGTGACCTACGACGTCGTGCTCTTCACCACGGTCAGCGCGCTGCCGACACCGACGCCCGTTCCGACTGCGTCGCCCGCACCGACACCGACAGCTACACCAACGCCGTCGGCATCTGAGGGGGTCATCACGGAATTTCCGTCCAGCACGGTCGGCAGATATCCGTACGGCATCACGCGTGGACCCGACGGTAACCTGTGGTACACGGAACCGCGTACGAACGACTTCGGCAATCGCGGCGTCGGCCGGATCACGCCGGCCGGCGTCGTCACGGAATTCAGCACCGTCAACAACGTGTTCACATCGGCACCCGCGGACATCACCACTGGGCCCGACGGCAACCTGTGGTTCACGGAATCCGACAGCGACAGAATCAGCCGCATTACTCCGGGCGGCTCCATCACGTCTTTCGCGGGCCTGACGTTCAGCGCCGGCCCTGCGTTCATCACGAAGGGACCCGACGGAAACCTCTGGTTCACCGAGCCGGGCATCGGCAAGATCGGCCGCATCAGCACAGCCGGCGCGGTGACGGAATTCACGACCGGATACGCCGGTGCCATCACGGGCGGCGCCGACGGCAACGTGTGGTTCAGCGACTCAAGCGACGGTCGTATCGGCCGCATCACGCCGGCCGGCGTGGTCACCTATTTCTCGAATGGGATCTCCGCGCAGTACGCGCCGCACGGGATCGCCGCCGGATCGGACGGCAACGTCTGGTTCGTCGAGGGAATTCCGTTCGGGTCGAACGACAAGATCGGCCGCATCACCCCGGCTGGTGTCATCACCGAGTTCTCGAGCGGGGTCACCGACCATCTTCTCGCCGGCATGACCCTCGGCCCGGATGGTAACATGTGGTTCACGGGGATCAACGCGATTGGCCGCATCACGCCGGCGGGCGTTGTCACGGAGTTCCCCGAGATCCACGGCAATCCGGCTGGTCCCATTACCGCCGGACCCGATGGCAATCTCTGGTTTACCGAGGAAGTCGGCAGCAGTAATCCGCCGACGATCGCACGGATCGTGCCATGATGCGCGCGATCGTCCTTAATATGCGGTCAGCTCCTTTGCGCCGAGGTGAACGACGACGTACGGCTCCTTGCTCCATGGGACGCAGTTGGAGTGCCCCAATACCGTCTTCGAGCACGACTGCGACCGGAAGAACGCATAGACATTCTTTTTGACCGGTCGCGTTCCGAAGTCGTCCGCCACCGAGTTGTTGTACGGGTCGAGATCGACTTGATGTTGGCCGGTGAAGATCGGGGCTTGGCTGCCGTCGCGCTGACCCCACGCGACGTTCCAGTGATCCGGCTTGCCGTTCGGAGGGTACACCAACGTGATTCGCACCGGATGCGTCGTCAGTTGCGGCTGAAACATGCAGAATGCGTTCATCCCGTCACGCCCCCAGTAGAACGGCGACGTCTCGTCTCCGACGGTCGTGTTCTTCGGAGCACCTGGCCCGCCCGTGACCGAGTCGCAGTCGCCGAAGCCTACGATTGTCCCCGGTGCGGTGACGACGTGAAGATCCGGGACGTGAAGACCCGGTACCAGAGACGTGGCAAGCAGCAAAGCGGGCAGTTTCAAAGCCGGAAACATCGAGAAGCCTCCGATCGCTCATGAGAGATTGCCCGGTCGCTATACCGCGTCACCGGGCGCCCATTCCTCCCCCGTTCTGGAAGAGTGCAGAGCACGGTACAGATAGGTCCGGAGGGGGACGATGCTCGAATGCCTCGCCCTACGAGGCGGAAGTCGTCGACCGAAACCCGTCGAGCCGGAGGGCCAATGCGAACGTTGCGTGTCGTTGCTTCTTTGATCGCGCTGATCTTCGTATTCGCGCTGGCCGGCTGCGCCAAGTCGAACCAGTCGAGCGAGCCGGCGCCGTCGGAGTCGCCGTCAGTGACCGTCGCTGCGTCGCCGGCAGAGAGCGGGTTGGCCGCACCGTCGGCGGTGCCGTCCGCGACATCGTCGGAAGCGCCGCCGGCCGCGACATCGCCCGGCGAAAGCGCGTCGCCGTCAGGAAGCGCCTCACCGTCGGAAAGCGCCTCGCCGCAGGAAAGCGCCTCGCCGCAGGTCACGCCGTCGCCGGAGCCTTCGATCCCGACGCCGCCTCCCGGCCTGGCGCCGGGCTGGGAGAAACAGTCCGAGCGCACCGAACGCGGCCGTGAAGCCGAGCTCGTCGTGCGCACCGGCTCGATCGACAACCTCGGATTCGGATGGCCGCCGCATTTCACGCCGTTCTCCGGCAAGTCGACGCCGGCGCACGAATGGATCTGCAAATCGCGACCCGGTGCGGCGCCCGGCACGGATCGCAACGAGCTCGGCAGCGGCGTTCCTACGAAGGACGGCGCGGCCATCGCAGCGTTAGAAGGCTACTCTGGCTGCGGCCGCCGACCCGACAACCTCCCGCAAGCGATCCCCTTGAACGTCGGGACGCTGCCGAAGACGATCCATCGGGTCTTCTTCCAGATCTTCGTCGACGACTTTCAACCCGTGCCGACGCACTCGCGATTCCAGGTGACGCTCAACGGCACGCGCATTCCGAACTTCGAGGACACGATCAATCAGCTCGATCAGACCGGCCCCGTCGGGAAGCTGATCACGGTCGAGCTGCTGCGGGAGTACTGGCCGCTTCTGCACGCCGGCAACGTCGATCTTCTGATCGACGACCCGACTACGCGACGAGCCGACGGCTACGCCGTCGATTTCGCGCGCATCCTCGTCAATCCGGGCCCGTGGCGGTACGCCGTCACCATCTCGTGCAATGTTGTAGACGCGGCGACGCAGAAGCCGATCGCGAAAGCGAACGTGTCCGCGGCCGGAGTCACCGCAACGACGGGCGGCAACGGCAACTGCTCGTTGCGCGGCGTGCCGGCCGGGCTCGTGTCGGTGAACGCCGGAGCCGTCGGTTACGACGGTGCCGTGCAGCTGCTCGACCTTCCGGCCGGGCAACACGGCATCGCGAACTTTCTGCTCAAGCGGCACAAAGAAAGCGTCGCCGACCTCAAGCGCCAGATCCAGCAGAACGGAACCGTCGCGATCTACGGCATTCACTTCGACACCGCGTCGGCGAATCTGCGTCCCGACAGCCTGCCGTCGCTGAACCAGATCCTGCAACTCGTCAAGAGCAGCCCGGGATCGCGGTGGACGATCGCAGGCCACACGGACAATCAAGGTGGCGCGGACTACAACTTGAAGCTGTCGCTCGCGCGCGCGCATTCCGTCGTGACGTGGCTGACGCAGCACGGCGTTTCCGGCGACGTCTTGACGGCAAAAGGTTACGGCCTGACACGCCCGCTCGCCGACAACGCCGCGGAGAGCGGTCGCGCGCTGAACCGCCGGGTGGAAGTGTCGCTGGTGAAGCGCTGAAGAAAAACCGCGTGCGAAGAGTCATTTATCGCAGGTACGGTCCGATATCTTCATCCGCGTTCGGCGGCTCGATGCGACCGCCCAGGGCATCGGCGAGAAAGGTCTCCGCGGCCGCGAAGAAGCGGATACTGTTGGCTGGGTTCGCAAAGCCGTGCCCTTCGTCTTCGAACAAGACGTACGTGACGGGAATACCGTTCTTGCGCATGACGCTGACGATTTGATCGCTTTCGGCTTGTCGAACCCGCGGGTCATTTGCACCCTGACCGATCAGCAGCGGTACGCGGATGTCGGCGGCTCGCGAGAGGGGCGACTGTGCCGCTAAGAACGCGGGATCGTCCCCGACACGCTCTTTGAGCATGGAGAGCATCGGCTTCCAATAGGGCGGAATCGAATCGATGAATGTGCGCAGATCGGAAACGCCGACGATGTCGACGCCGCATGTAAACGCGTCGGGTGTAAAGGTGAGCGCGGCAAGGACCGCATAGCCGCCGTAGCTGCCCCCGAAGATCGCAAAGCGCTGCGGGTCGGAGTGGCCTTGCGCGATGGCCCATTCACGCGCGTCCAAGAGGTCCGTGCGCATCGCCCCCGCCCATTCCCGATTGCCGGCATTGAGAAAGGCCTTGCCGTAGCCGGTCGATCCTCGGAAGTTGACCTGCAAGACGGCGTAACCGCGATTTGCCAACCACTGAACGACGGGTTCGCAGCACCATCGGTCGCGATACCATGGCCCACCGTGCACGTAGAGAACCGTGGGCACGGGACGGTCCTTGACGCCGACCGGCAACGTGAGATAGCCGTGAATCGCAAGGCCGTCACGTGCCGCGAAAACGATCGGCGACATCGGCGCGAGCGTGTAGCGGCTCAACGCGGGCTGGTCGTAAAAAAGCAGGGTGGCTTCGCGCCGCGCGCGGTCGTATGAGAAGAACGCATCGGGGCCGGCATCAATTGTGTAGTGAACGACGAGCATCTTGCCGTCCGCGCTCGCATCCACGATATCGAAGTCGCCGGGATGCAAGGCTGCCAGTGCGGCAAAATCGGCGTCAAAGCCGGACTCCAGCGTTGTCCACGTCAAACGTTCACGCAGGATCGACGCCGCGACGACCGCATTCGTCGCCGGATCGATATACACCGATGTGACATCGTAAGCCGGATCTGATGAGAGCGCCACCGCTGCCTTCGTTGAAAGGTCGTAGCTGAGGAGGCGAGCTGCATTTGCGCCTTTCGCCGTAATGACGTAGAGCTTCGCGCCGTCGGGCGAGAACGCCACCACGCGCGGCAGTCCGTCGGCGGCACTGAATTCATCGAGAACCCGCCACGGCGAGTCGGCGTCATCACGCACGTTGATGACGGAAGAACCGTCGGCATGCTGAGCGACGGCGGCACGAACGACAAGGTCGTTGTCACTGCACCAAGCCATGACATCGCCGGGGTTCTGCGTGTCGAGAATCGCTCGTCCGCTCTCGAGATCCACGCGCCGCACGTCGAAGACGCCCTTGTCGCGTTCGTTCGTGCCGATGAGGAGTTCAGTTGGATGGCGACGGTCGACTGCAAAGATCGCGCTTCCCGCCTTCGTATGCTCGCCCGGGGTGAGGTCGCGGAGAGCGCCGCCGTCGAGATCGACTTGGAACAAGTGGTAGTTCTCGTTGCCGGCGGCGTCTTGAAGGTAGAGGACGTGCCGGCTGTCGCCTTGCCACCGCAAAGTGGTAATCGGACGCGCTGGATCGCGAGCGACGACCCGATCGTCGGTCTGGCCGATGGAGCGAACCCAAACGCTCAGGGAACCGTCGCTCGGCGCCAGGTACGCGAGCATCGTCCCGTCAGGGGAGATTCGTGGCCGCGCTTTCTCCGGGTTGCCGAAAAGGAGCGCGCGCGGGATGAGGGCGGTATCGGGCATAAATGCGAATGTAATATCACATTCGCATTTTGTCAAGCTTTTCGGTATACTGCAGCCGTGAAACGCGATTCTCTGGCCCCGCAACAGGACCGTAGCCGCAAGACGCTCGCTCGGCTGCTTGACGCGACGATTGCAGCCTTGGAACGGGACGGCCTCAAGGGCACGACCATTCCTCGGGTCGCTGCCGCAGCGGGCGTCGCATCGGCAAGCGTCTACCGGCGGTTTCGCGATCGGTCCGCGCTCCTGCGCGCGGCATTCCTGCATGCACTCGAGCAGAGCGTTCAGTCAGAGGGACCCTTCGAGCCGGCTTCGATCAGCACGCGTACCTTGGATGTAGCCGTGAGCGGACTCGTGGGCGCAATCAGCCGCCAGTACCGTGAGCATCCCGGGCTGCTGCGCGCGCTGATTCGATTCGTGGAGACGGATACCGACGAAGCGTTTCGAAAAAAGGCGCTCGGCTACGTCGCGGACAGTTTCCTCAAAGCCGGCGACGTTCTCTTGTTGTTTCGCGATCGGATTACGCATACAAATCCCGAACGCGCCGTGCTTTTCGGCTTGCTGACCGTCGGCACGATCTTAGAAGTACGCGCGCTCGAAGAAATCTCCATGTGGCACGAGCTGCTCCCAATCTCTGATGAAGAAATGGAAGCCGAACTGACGCGAAGTCTGCTGGGCTATCTGCGCGCGGCCTAAGAAAGACTTTCAGAGACACGAAAAACCGTGCCACGGCGCGGTCTTCGATTTAGCCCCAACGGGATTCGAATCTGAATCCGGCGATGACGACGAGTGACGGATGGTACCGTCAGTTGTTGTCCTATGGGGTTTTCTTGCAGGTCACCGTGTTGTTAACGCCGGGCGAAAACTGACCCAGTTTCCTATCGGATCGCCGGTCTAATTTTGACCCACCGGGTGCTTTGTTTTTGATCCCGGTAGCCTGATCCCCGCTTTACGGCGCTCTCGAAGTCGATAA